>Ga0080004_1095042_pt1 | contig 32074 bp, 29 predicted proteins | sample WasSprMetagenome_FD_69207 | JGI IMG/M metagenome (GOLD analysis project Ga0080004, IMG submission 69207) | Sulfidic aquatic microbial communities from Washburn Spring, Yellowstone National Park, USA - WS (SPADES assembly) (version 2) | ecosystem: Environmental > Aquatic > Thermal springs > Hot... | reverse complement strand
TCTTTTTTGCTAATTCCTGATTTTCTTTGTCAGCCCTGACTTTATCTGAAAATTCCAAAATATAAACTTTGCTCGCCAAATCTGCTAAAAAAATGGCTGCCTCAAAACCAGCATTTCCTCCTCCAATCACCGCAACTCTTTTTCCTCTAAATAATGGCCCATCGCAGGTTACGCAATAACTCACGCCCTTTCCCAAAAATTCTTTTTCTCCTTTTATATTCAATTTTCTTGGTTCTGCTCCAGTAGCAACAATTACTGAAAGAGATTTAAATTTTTTTTGAGAGATAGTTTCAACTTGAAAGATTTGATTTTCTTTTGTAACTTTTTTTACCTCATCAATTTCAATTGAAATTTCGTATTTTGATAAATGCTTTTTAAATTTTTCTATTAAATCTTGACCTGAAATTTCCTCAAAGCCTGGATAGTTTTCTATTTTTACTGCTTTTTCTGCAACTTGTCCCCCAAAATTTTTAGTAATTAAAAGAGTTTTTAATTTCTGTCTTCCAGCATAAATTCCAGCTGTAATTCCAGCTGGTCCTCCGCCAATAATTATTAAATCCCAAATTTCTTCTTTCATATTTCTTTTAAGACTTCAGGAATTGCTTCAATGACATCAGTTGCTGTTAAAGAATCTTTAAGTTTTTCAGCTGCAATTTCTCCTGCTCTTGCATTCAAATAAGCTGCTGCTTGAACCGCCAAAAATGGATCTATTTTTCTTGCCAAAAGCGCTCCACAAATTCCAGCTAAAGTATCCCCTGTCCCTCCAACAGCCATATAAGGAGTCCCAGCATAACAAAGAGAGACCTTGTTTCCATCTGAAATGATATCTGGCATTCCTTTTAATAAAATAATTGTTTTTAATTTTTCTGCCTCTTCTTTTACAATTTGAATTTGCTCTTTCAAAGGAATTTGATAAACTTTTCTTCCTGTTAAAACAAAGAATTCATAAGCATGGGGGGTAAAAACAAATTTCTTTTTTGGGATAATTTCTTTTCCTTTAGATAAAGCATAAATTGCATCAGCATCAACAACCACTGGAACATCGATTTCTTTTAAATATTCCAAAATCGCTTCTTGGGTTTCTGGAGATCTTCCCAATCCCCCACCAATCACTACTGCCACTTTGTCTTCAGCAACCATTTGAGCTGATTTTGTCATTTCCAATAAAATTGATACATGTTTTTTTTCTAACCATTTACCTTCTAAAGGATAGGCTGCCAAATTTGGTGAAAAAGAAGCAATAATGTCTGCTGCTCTTTTTGGAGCCAAAATTCTTACCATTCCAACTCCAGCTGCAAAAGCAGCCATCGCATTCAAAGCTGGAGAACCAGAATAAAAGTCAGAACCTCCGATAACAACTAAAAGCCCAAAATCGTATTTTTTAAAATATTTATTTTTTGGTCTTTTTGGAAAAGCTTTTTTTAAGATTGATTTTGTAATTCTCTTCATAATTTTAGGCTAATTTTTTTCTCAAAAAAGTCGGAGGTTCGAAGGCTTTTTCTTTAGCTAAAAATTCAGCTTCTTGCTTTTCTATTTCTTTCTGAAGTTGAATTCCATTTTTTCTTTCCTTAACTTCTTTTTTTGCCACTTCTTTTTTTTCTTCTTTTATTTTAATTTTTTTCTTTTTTCTTTTATTTTCGACCTTTTTTTCTGGAGCAAAGTTTTCAAATGGAAAATTGGTGCATCCTGTAGCCAAAACTAAAACTGTAGGAGCTTTTTCTTTTTGAGACGAAATTCCAAAAATAATTTTTGCATCTTTATTTACCCTTTCTGAAATAGTCTTTGAGATCTTGCTTACGGTTTCTAAAGAGAGATCTTTTGGCCCTTTAATATTAAGCAAAACCCCTTTTGCCCCTTCTATGCTATATGGATAAAATGGTGAAGAAAGAATTTTTTCAATTTCTTTTGTGATTTCCTCTTTGATTTGGGCTGAATTTAAATAAGTTAAAAGTCCCTGTCCCTCAAAAATTGTTTTTAGATCTGCAAAATCAATGTTAATTAAGCCTGGTTGGAAGATTACTTGGATTAAATTCTTCAAATTGAAAGCTAAAATTTTATTCATTAGAGAAAAGGCTTTGTCTAAAGGTAATGATTTTTCAGCAACGTCAAAAATTTTTTCATTTGACAAAATGGAGATAGCGTGAAGTTTCCTTCTTAGTTCGAAAATAGCGGTTTTTGCAATTTCCATTTTTCTTTTTCCTTCAAAATTAAAAGGAAGAGTAAAGATCCCATAAGTTAAAATTCCCAAATTTTTAGCAACTTGAGCAAAAACCTGAGAAGCCCCAGATCCAACTCCTCCACCAAGAGTTGCAATAAAAATTATGAGGTCATAACCTGATAAAATATTTTTAATTTTTTCTCTGCTACTTTTTGCTGCCTCAATTCCCAAATTAACATCCATTCCGGTTCCAAAACCTTGAGCTATCTTTTCTCCAAAAACAAAGTGTTCAATATTTTTGGGGAATCTTTTTAAAGATTTTGCATCAGTATCTGCAATTGAAAATGAGATTTTTGGATTTTTAATTTGGGCAATTTCAGAAACAATGTTTCCTCCCCCACCCCCAATTCCAACAACTTTTATTTTAATTTTTTTTATCTCCTCAATCTCTTTTTCTTTTAGTTCTTTTTTTTGAATTTTTTGTTTTTCTTTTGCCATTTTTAAATTCTCTCACATTTTCCATTGTAATTTCAAGCTCAAAATTGTTGCCGGGCCAGGATTCGAACCTGGATCTCGAGGTCCAGAGCCTCGCGTGTTACCAGTTCCACCACCCGGCAATAATCTCAAATTTTCAAATATCTTCTAGTAGCTAAAAGGGTTGAAATAACTGGCAAAAATATCCCTATCAAAAATTGAATTAAAAACAAAAAATTAAGTTTGGATAAAAACAAGTTGAAAAGATCAATTCCCACAAGAAATTCCCTTAATCTTGGACCTGAAAACCAACAAATCAAAGCCAAAAAAGAAAGAGAAAGAACAGCAGCTAAAACACCATAAATTATGCTTTGGACCAAAAATGGACCTCTAATGAACCAATCAGTAGCGCCAACCATTCTTTGAATTTCAATCTCATTCCTTGAATTTAAAATTGCTAATTTAATTGTATTAAAATTTACCAAAACTGCAACCACCAAAAAAACAATTACTATTCCAATTCCTATTTTTCTTGCTAAAGAAGTGAAAGAAAAAATTTTCTCAATTATCTCTTTGCTTTTTGAGTAACTTGTGTGATCTATAAATTTTTTAATTTCTTCTTTTTCGAGATATTGATTTACCAACTCATAACTTCCCACATCTTGACTTTTAATGCCCAAAGAAGCCAAAAATGGATTTTTACCAATTATTTCTAAGCTTTCTACATAAACAGGGTTTTCTCGGTATCTTTGAAGGAATCTTTGAAGAGCTTCTTCTTTGGAAATGTAATTTACTTTTTCAACCCCTGGCACTTTTAAAATTTCTTCTTTAATTTTTAAAATCTCTTCTTCCTTAACATCTTCTTTAAAATATACAGAAATTTCGGCTTTTTCTTTTATTGCCTCAATCAAAGAGGCACCAATATCTTTTATTAGAAAAACAAAACCTATAAAAAAGACTGTCAAAAATAATACAAAAACTGTGGGAAAAATTGTCTCTTTTTCCCTAATGAAATTTTTAAAACCAAATTTAATAACTCTTTTTAAGGAAGTAAACATTGATTTTTAAAGCACGAAACGACCTTTTTCTTCATCTCTCGCAATCTTTCCATCAACTAAAGAAATAACTCTTTTATTAACATTATTTACAACCTCTTTGTTGTGAGTAGCTAATATAATTGTTGTTCCCATTTCGTTTATTTTCAACAAAATCTTAAGAATTTCTGCTGTGTTATAAGGATCGAGGTTTCCTGTGGGCTCATCTGCCAAAACTACCTTTGGGCGATGAATTAACGCTCTGGCAATTGCTAATCTCTGTTTCTCACCGGCTGAAAGTTCGTGAGGAAAACAATTAATTTTTTCTAATAAACCCACTATCTCTAAAACTTGGGGCACATCTTTTTTGATTTGCTCGTCAGGAAATCCTAATGCCTCCATTATATAAGCTACGTTCTCAAAAACAGTCTTTTTTGCCAAGAGTTTGTAATCCTGAAAAACTGCCCCAATTTTCCTTCTAATTTTTGGAAGTTTTGAGGCTGGAAGTTTACTGATTTCTTCTCCATTAAAAAAAATTTTTCCTCTTGTCGGTTTTTCCTCTCCCAATATGAGTTTCAAAAGAGTTGTTTTTCCTGCTCCAGATTTCCCCACAATGCAAACAAATTCTTTTTCTTTTATCTCAAAAGAAACATCTCTTAATGCAATAACTTCTTTATTTTGACTAGTGTGATAGATTTTTGTAACTTTTTCAAATTTTATCATTTTATTTTAAAAGTCTAATTTCTGCTTCAATAAATTCATCTAACTCCCCATCTAATACTTTTTCAACTTCTGTTGTTTCAACTTGAGTTCTAAGATCTTTCACCAATTTATAAGGATGTAAAACATAACTTCTTATTTGGTTTCCCCAACTTGGAGATATCTTTTCCCCTTTTATTTTTTCCAATTCTTTCTCTTGTTTTTCTTTCAAAAACTGATATATCCTGGCATAAAGAATTTCTAAGGCTTTATTTTTATTTTGGGCTTGGGATCTCTCAGATTGACAAGTTACTGTAATTTTTGTTGGTAAATGAGTAATCCTTACTGCGGTCATTCTTTTGTTTACATATTGTCCTCCAGGTCCTGAAGCTTTAAAAAATTCTATCTTTAAATCTTCTGGTCTAATTTTAATTTCTAAATCTTCTACATTTTGAATCTTTGGTAAAACGGAAACTAAAGCAAATGAAGTGTGTCTTAAACCTTGAGCAGAAAATGGAGAAATTCTGACCAATCTATGAACTCCGTGCTCATTTTTTAAAAGACCGAAGGCATATTTTCCTTTAATTTCCATACTAACTGATTTTGTTCCAATCCTTCCTTCAGGACCCGGTTCTCCAAGATTTTGAGACAAAATCTCAACTTTAAAACCTTTTCTTTGGGCATATCTTTCATACATTCTTTTTAACAAAGTTGCCCAATCTTCACTATCTCTTCCTCCTGCTCCTGCCAAAATTTCTAAAATTGCATCTCCTTTGTCATATTTTCCCATTAAAAAAGTGGTCAATTCTTTTTCTTTTATTTTCTTTTCCAAATTTTCCAAAAACTCTTCTCCTTCTTCTTTTGCAATTTCCAATTCAAGCTCCAATTCTTCAAATTCATTTACTTCTTTTTTCAAGGAAGCTAATTCTTGAGTTTTCCTTATAGCCTCTTCTTTATTTTTCCAAAAATTTGGATCTTCAATTTCCTTTTCCAACTCCTCGATTCTCTTTTTTTTCTTTTCTATCTCAAAGACAGTCAAAAAGTGCCCTAATTTTTTCCTTTAATTTTTTAATTTTTAATTCTTTTTCAGGCATATTTTTATTCAAAAATTTTTTGAGCCGCCCGTCGGACTTGCACCGACATCTATCGCTTACGAAGCGATTGCTTTTCTCTTAAGCTAGGGCGGCATTCCTTCCTAAGGAAGAGGGGTGACAGCGAAGCGATTTTAATTTTAAAATGCTGAGCGCCAGAGGGGAGAAACCTTTGGTGTCGCCCCTATGGAGAGTTCGCCGAAGCGATCCCGCGTGAATTTTCACGGGGGGAGCGCGGGCGTAAGCCAGGGAGGCGAACTCTAGGGGTAAGGGTGTAAGCGGGTGAGGGGAGTCGAACCCCCGCCTTAACCTTGGGAAGGTCACGTACTACCGTTATACTACACCCGCTTAATATTTAATTTTAAAAAATTCTTTAATTTTTTCAAAGAAACTTTTTTTGATCTCCTTTTCGCTTTTATTTTCTTTTGATACCGAAAAGCTTGCTTGATTTAAAATCACTACTAAATTTTCACCTTCTCTCACATATCCTTCTTCTCTAATTTTTTCTTCCCAAAAACTTTCTTTTTGAACTTTAGCAATTTGATTTTGAAGAAATTCTTTTCTTTTTTCAAGCTGGGCTAATTTTTCTTTTAATTCACTTAATTCACTTTTTAATTCCCCTCTTTTTTGCCAAGTTTTCACCATCATGAAAATTAAGAAAATTAAGAAAAGAAAGGTAAAAAGGGAAAAAAAGGATAAAAAAAGGGGGCTCTCTTTTTTATTTGTTTTTCTCTTTAGCATTGATATAATAAAAAAATATGAAACCAAAAATTAAAAGATTTTTAAAAATTTTGTGGGGAATAGTTGTCTTTTTGGTTGTTTTAAGCATGGTTTTATTTTTAATCGCTCCCCTCTTTTAATTTAGGTTTGTTATTTTATCTTGTCAAACAAAAAAGGCAGGTAGGCAATAAGCCGAATTCTGTTCCCTCGGATAAACTCCGAGGGTGGCAATCATCTGTCTAGGCCTTCAATTACTTGAAGGCTCAAGCTCTCCCAAATTTATGTCTGGGAGATTGCACCCCGCCGGGATTTAGCCGTTTCACCCCAGCCTTCAGCAAAATTTTGCCTTATAGCTGGGCTACCCCGCACCAATTTTTGGTACGGGACCCTTGCGAGTTACCCCGCAAGGCGTCTCTGTTCGCACCCCTCACCTTACGGTGGCCGGGCGTTACCCGGAGCGTTGCCCCGCACCATTTTTTGGAAAATGGTGGGGGCAGGTGTTCGGACTTTCCTCCCCACTAGATAAATATCTAGTGAGGTGATTGCCTTGCCTACCTGCCTTTATTTTATTTTAACATTAAAAACCTAAAGAATCAAGGTTGAAAAAGTCTTTGATTTTGGGAGTGTAAAATTTCATTTACTAATCCATCAGCTTGTTTATTTTTCTCGCGAGGAATTAATTTAAAATTTACTTTTTTAAAATCTAATCTTAAGTTCCAGGCTTCTAAAAAAAGGGGTTGAATTTTCGGATCTAAAACTTTATATTCACCTTTTAGCTGTTTTATCATGAGTTCTGAATCTGAACGAATTTCTATTTCAGTGTTTTTTGCCAATTTTTTTCCAAAAATTTGTTTGAATTTTTTTAAAGCAAAAATTAAAGCTAAGTATTCAGCTTCATTATTAGTGAAATTTTCGCCCAAATATTCTGAATATTTTTTAAAAACTTCACCCTTTTCGTTAGTAAAAACAACTCCTATTGCCCCAGGACCAGGATTTCCTTTTGCGCCTCCGTCAGTGTAAATTATAACTTTTTTCATAATTTTCTATTAAACATTTTTTGAATTTTTCTAAATTTTCATTTTTAATTCTAAATCCAGAGGCTTGAGGATGGCCACCAAAGCTAATCAAATATTCTTTACACTTTTTCATCAACTCTACACTATTTACTGAAGGTGGAGCTCTTACTGTACCATGACTTTCTTTTTCCATTTTCTTAAAAAGAAAAACTGGCTTTTTATATTTTTGACAAAAATGAGAGGCTACAGAAGATAAAAGAGAGAGATCAAAACTTTCATCACCCTCAAAAATAATAGGATCTGATGGAGAAATTCTTTCTGAAACTTCTTCCTCAATGGCTAAGATTCTTTCTCTTCTCTCTTTTAATTTTGTTTTGAGAACTTTAATTATTTTCTTTGCTTCTTCTTCAGAGGAAGCAGTTAATAAACGAAAAGAGGCAGGAAGGTTGTTCTCAACATCTCTTACATTCAGGATTGAAATAATTTTTGATATTTTTTGCGAAAGGGAAAGATTTTTTAGCATTTCATCTTTCAAAAAAGCACAAATTCCTGGTCTCCAACTTCTCTCTAAAGATGACAAACCTGTTTCAATAAAAATCTTATTTTCTTTTTCCTGAGGCATCATATCAGCAATTGTGGCTATTGCAGTTAATTCTAAAAAACTTTGTCTCAAACCTGGTCTCATTTTTTCTTTCAGCAATTCTTCGCTCAATTTAAAAGCAATTCCAACTGTAGCTAATTCTTTAAAATGAAAATCATCACCGGGTTGTTTGGGATCAACTATAATATCAGCTTCAGGAAGTTTATCTAAGATTTCGTGATGATCAACAATTATCACCTCAAAACCCAAGTTTTTAGCTTGTTTTACTTCCTCAAAATTGCTAATTCCACAGTCTAAAGCAATAAAAAGACCTGGAGAATGCTTTTTCAAAATCTCCAAAGCCTTTTTTGAAATTCCATAACCCTCTTCTTCTCTATCTGGAAAATAAATCGCCTCAATTTTTCCTCCTAAACTTTCAATGGTTTCTTTGAGAATTATTACTGAAGTTACTCCATCAAGATCAGCATCTCCGTATAAAACAATCTTTTTTTTCGAATTAATAGCCTCTTGAATTTTTTGTGCAGTTTCTTTTAAATTTTTAATCTCCATAACCTAAAGCTTCAAGTCCTGGTAATTTTTCACCAGCTAAAAATTCCAACATCGCTCCTCCACCTGTTGAAATAAAATCAAACTTTTGCAAGAGAGAAAATGAATTTAATGCAAAAATTGTGTCTCCTCCGCCAGCGACCTTGAAAGCTGAATGATTTTTGATTATTGCTTGAGCAATCTCTTTTGTACCAAATTCAAATCTTTTATCCTCAAACATCCCCAAAGGTCCTGACCAAAAAATTGTTTTTGCTCCTTTAATTATTTGAGAAAATACTTTTATTGTTTCTGGTCCAATATCATAAATTTCTTCTTCTTTTTTCAATGTCCCGATACTTCCTATTCTAAAGTAGCTTTCATTTTTATCTTTTAGACCAATTCTTCCATCAACTGGTAAATGAAGCTTTGGATTGGTTAGCTCGATTTTATCAAGCAATTCTTCTTGAGGAACTTCTCTTCCAACTAAAATTGCTTTATGAGCTAAAACTATTTCACCAAATTTACTTCCCAAAAGTAAATGGTCTGACTTTTCTAAAAGATTCAAGATCGTTTTCATTTTTGTGTCTATTTTTATTCCTCCAATAATCGAAACCAAAGGTCTTTCAGGGTTTTTTAAAATTTTAGAAAGGGTATTTACTTCCTTTTCCAATAAAAATCCTGCGGCTGAAGGTAAAAGTCTTGGCAAAATATAGATTGAGGCGTGTTTTCTGTGAGAGCAAGAAAATGCTTCATTCACATAAAAATCTCCAAATTGAGAAAGGGTTTTGGCAAACTGAAGATCGCCTTCTTTTTCTCCTTTATGAAACCTTAAATTTTCAAGCAAAACTATTTCTCCCTCTCTCATTTGATTTATTTTCTCCCTTGCCCTTTCTCCAATTAAATCTGGAACAAATTCAAATTTCTCACCGAAAATTTCTTTCAATTTTTTGGCAACTGGAGCCAAACTAACAACTTTTTCTTTTGCCTCAAGATGACTTAATAAAATTACTTTTGCCCTATTTTTTGAAAGATATTCAATAGTTGGTAGAGCAGCTTTTATTCTAAATTCTTCCAACACCTCTCCTTCTTCTGAAATTGGAACATTAAAATCACATCTTACCAAAACCTTTCTTTGAGAAAAATTATAATCTTTTATTGTCCTCATGTTTTCTTTTTTAAAATATTTTCTAAAAGTTTTTTTAATTTTTCTTTGTCTGCAACCTTTTTAGATTGAATAATAGGGGTTGTTAAAATTAGCTTTGTCTCTTTTGGTTGCGCCCATCTTTCTATTTTTTCTTCAACTGTTTTTCTTGGCGTTCCATATCTTTCTCTTGAAACCCTAATTATTTTTTCTTTATTTGATGGCTCTTTTTTTGGTGGCAAGGGCAAGGTTTCAGCAGAAAAAGGTCTGGAAGCTACTCCATCTATCATTAATTTTATATAAATATTGTATTTTGCCAAATTGATAAGATCTTGAGCTTTAAATTCTGGAGCAAATTCTTTTTCCAAATACTCTGCATCTTCTGCCCCAACCCTAAAAGCGATAATTGTTCCCACATTCCCAAAAACTGCATCTCTCACTTTTGTACTTTTTCCCATTGCTGTCATTTCTTCTAATTGAGCTATATATTGATGGGCTAAAGTTAAATTCAATCTATACTTTCTTGCTTCGGATAAAATTCCAACAAAAGACTCAGTGGCAAAATTTTGAAACTCATCTACATATAAATAAAAATCTCTTCTTTGTTCTTCTGGAATATCAACTCTTGACATTGCAGCTAAATAAATCTTTGTAATCAAAAGGGCTCCAAGCAATCTTGAATTATCCTCACCAATTTTTCCTTTTGAAAGATTGGCAATTAAAATTTTTCCTTCATCCATAATTTCTCTCATATCAATTTTCGATTTGACTTGCCCGATAATGTTCCTGATTAAAGGATTGGAAATGAATTGACCAACTTTGTTTTGAATTGCAGCAGTAGCTTCGACTTCGTATCTTTGAGTATATCTTGCAAATTCATTCACCCAAAAAGATTTTACAACTGGATCTGTAATTCTTTCTACAACTTTTTTCCTATATTCTGGGTCTGCCAACATTCTATTAATTCCCAAAAGGGTTGAATTTGGATATTCCAAAAGAGCCAAAACTGTGTTGTTTAAAATATATTCCATTCTTGCTGACCAAACATCTGGCCAGATTTTTTTGAAAACTCCCATCAATCCTGATGCGACTAAATGACGATCTTCAGGATTCACTTTTTCCATCACATTAAAAGCAATCGGATAATCTAAATCTGCTGGGTTAAAATAGACAACATCATTAATTCTTTTTGAAGGAACATAATCTAAAAGCATCTCTGCTGCTTCTCCGTGAGGATCAATAAAGCCTACACCTCTTCCAGCTAAAATATCTTGAATTGCCATATTAAGCAAAAGAGCTGTTTTTCCCATTCCTGTTTTTCCAACAATATATACATGACGCCGACGATCGTCGGTTTTAATTCCAAATTTTTTTCTCTCGTTCCTAAAGTTTGTAACTCCCAAGATTGTAATTTCTTCTTCAACCATATTTTTATTCTCGAGTTGGTAAGCCTGGGGGAGGGCCTGTCTTTTTGGCTTCAACTGCTTTCAAAGCAGGGGTTAAAACCTTGATTGGGAAATGGAAAATAGTAGCTAATTCTTCAGTGCTAAGGATAATTGTACCTCTAATTCCAGGTTTTCTTCCCTGAACATGACCAAAAGGACAAATTGGTTCTCCTGTTTGGGTCCTTGGCCAAAGAGAAGGAAGTCTCTCAATATAATTTCTCAATCTTTGTCTTTTTCTTAAATAAAGCCTGCGCTTTTTAAGAAAATAATGGATTCTTGTTCTAGTAGGACCCCAATAAACAAAAGTATTAAGATTTGCGGCTGAAAATTGTCCCATTAAATAAGTTCTGATTATTTTATAATTTCCTGGAGAATGAGGTTGGTCCAATCTATAAAGAAAGACCTGTCTAATCCAACATTGAAAAGCATTCTTTTTCATTTTTGTTTCAATTGCAGTTAAAATTTCTTTTTCTCCCGGTGTCAATCTCAATTCAGGAGCAATAAGTTCTGCAGGTTTTGCTTCTTCTTTTTTCGTTGTCTCCAAACCTGCAGAGCCATACATTAAAAATCTAACAGCCTCAATTGGAATTAAAAAGAAAAATCTAAAAAATTCAAAAATAATAGGTTTTTTAGGGGGTGAGGTTGGTCTTTTAGCTATTTTATCAGCTGCTTCTCTTGCTTTTTTTAGCCAAGGAAATGTATCTTCGGTTATTGGATTGCAAACTATTTGAAACCAAAGCTGTTCTCCCGGATTCAATTTTGAAAGTCCTTCCAAAAGATTGTCTAATGGATCCAATCTTTTTTCTTCAATAATTCTTCTTTCTTCTTGTTCTCTCTCAAAAAACATTGAGTAAGTCTTAATTGGAAAATGGTCAGGTCTCAAAAGAGAATAATCTTCAGAATAAAGATCCCATTTTTCATTAGGAATATCTTTTGGAACTTTTTGGGTATAATCTTCAGCTAAAGTAATTTCAAGATCTGGATATTGAGAATAAAGAATATCCTCTGCGGTTTTTCTAAAATCTTCAGGAATTCTCATATAAAAGTGAATTTCTCCCCCAAAAGAAACGATTTCAAATGAAAACCAAAGTCCACCACCCAAAGGCAAAACTCCTCCACACCATCTTTCTTTCCAGTTTGGTGCATCATAAATCCCCCAAAGCATTGAAAAAACATTCTCCATTGTAGAAAATGGCTTTATATTCTCTCTCGGGGGACGAATTTCTAACAAAATCCATTTTTTCTTTTTGTACCAAACTTCCCATCTTATCCACCAAAGATAAAATGTTTTTGCTCCCAAAGATAAAAAAATTGGCAAAAAAAACCACCACCAACTTTTAATGATCTGAGCTAAAATAAAAAAGAAAACCATAAATTTAGAATAACAAAGAAAGTAAAATCAAAATTGCAGATTGAAAAGCCAAAACCCAAAAAGTATAAAATAAACTTACTAAAAATCCAATAATGAATTTTCTTTCTGGATGATAATCTGTTGCCCAATAACTACACAGAATAAAGAAAATGAAAAAGAAAAAAAGAGGGATTAAAAGTGAGGCTTTTGCAAAAGAATCAAAAGAAAACATCATTTTAGGCTATTTCTACCTTAGGGTAGTAACGACCTTCCTCATCTCTCAAAAAGTATTTTTTATCTGAAAGATTAGTCAAAATTGTGCTTTTTTTAACCATTCTTTGCTTTAATACTTTCTCAACAATTTCATCCTTTGTTAGAGGTCTCTTTTCTTCTTTAAAAATCTTCAAAATAATATCTTTAACCTGCCCTTTTTCATAACCCCATTCAGCTAAAGCATAAATTCCTCTCCCAATTAAAACAAACTTTGGATCTTTAATAAGCTCGTTGTGAACTGTATGGACATTGGCTTTTTCAATGAATTTAGCAATCTCGGTAAAATGTAAAGGCTTTCCAATCTCTTTCAAAACTAAATAAGCTTTATCTCTTACTCCTCTTGGAGTAATTTTTGGCCATTCTTTTAATCCATAAAATCCTTTTTTATCCTTTCCAATCCTTTTTGAAATTTCTATCCATTCTTTTAAAACCTCTTTTTTAAGAGAAAAATAAGAAGCTATCTCTTCTAAAGAAAGAGTTTCTTTTTTCTCTTGTAAAATCGAGATTACTTTTTCTATTACCTCATTCAATCTCTCCTTTGCCTCTTTTTTATTTACCCAAAAGGCAAAAAATTCCTTATTTTCTGGAAAGCGTCCAAAATTTGGCCAAAGAGAAAGCAAAAAGAAAACTTCATTCTTTGCTTTTTCTGTCAACTCAGAGAGCAAATTTGTTTCTTTCCTTACTCCTTCAAATTCTTCAAATTTTTTCCCAAAAAATTCAAAAACATCTTGATATTTTCCTAAATTTTGCTGGATTTTCTTTGTTGCCATCTCTTGAATTTGTCTTATCCTTTCTCTCGAAACCCTAAAATCCTTTCCAATTGCTTCTAAGGTCTCTCTTTCTTTACCCCCAAAACCAAAACGTCGAGAAATAATTTCTTTCTCTTTTGAATTTAGCCCTGAGATTAAATCACTTGCAATTGTTTTAAAATCAAATTCCTCCATTCTAAATTAGTGATTTTTTCATTTGACCTTTATTCTTTTAATTATCCATGAATTTAAAATAAAGTCAAGTTCAACCATATTTTGGCCAACAGCATTTTTTATATTTTTTCCCCGAACCACAAGGGCAAGGATCATTTCTTCCTGGCTTTTGACCTATTTTTATTTCTACTTCTTTTTTTTCTTCTTTCTCTTCAATTGCTTTTACCTCTAATCTCATTAAATTTTGAGCTATCGCTAAATCACAAAAATCCAAAAGAGCTTTAAACAGTTTATGCCCTTCAGTTTTATATTCAACTAAAGGATCCCTTTGCCCATAAGCCCTCAAACTTACAGTATCTTTTAAACTCTCCATATTTTCTAAATGTTCAATCCAAAGCCTATCCATTATTTGAAGAGCTAAAAATCTTTCTATTTGGCGCATCCTTTCTGGTCCAATCTCTTTTTCTTTCTTTTCATAATCTTCTTTTTTAAAATTCGCTTTTAAAACCATATTTAATATTTTTTCTCTCAAAACTTCAGGTGGTGCTTCTAAAATTTCTCTTCTTTTTCTATAAAATGTTTCTCGGTGAATGTTCATTACATTGTCATATTCTAAAAGATGCTTTCTTAAATCAAAATTAAACCCTTCAACTCTTGATTGAGCTTCTTCAATTGCTTTTGTAATTAATCTTGATTCAATAGGTTCATCATCTGGAATTTTTAGAGCTTCCATCAAAGATTTTATTCTATCCCCTCCAAAAATTCTTATTAACTCATCTTCTAAAGAAACGAAAAATTGAGAAGATCCTGGATCACCCTGTCTTCCAGCCCTTCCTCTTAATTGATTATCTATTCTTTTGGCTTCATGCCTTTCTGTACCAATTACATGAAGTCCTCCAAGTTTTCTGACAATTTCTGCCTCTTTTGGATCTGGGGGGTTTCCTCCCAAAATAATATCCACTCCTCTTCCTGCCATATTTGTAGCAATTGTTACTGCACCCAATTTTCCTGCCTGAGCTATAATTTGTCCTTCTTTTTCATGGTGTTTTGCGCTTAAAACCTGATGGGGTATTTTCTCTTTTTCCAAAAGTTTTGATAAATATTCATTTTTCTCCACTGATCTTGTCCCAACTAAAACAGGCTGTCCTTTTTTGTGCCTTTCTTTGATTTCTTCGACCACTGCTTTAAACTTTGCCTTCTCAGTTTTATAAACTCTATCTGGTAAATCTATTCTAATCATTGGCCTATTTGTTGGAATAACAATGACTTCTAAGCTATAAACTTTTTCAAATTCTTCTGCTGAGGTAAAGGCAGTTCCTGTCATTCCGGCTAATTTTTTATAAAGCTTAAAAAAGTTCTGAAAGGTGATTGAGGCTAAAGTAACTGATTCTGATTTTACTTTCACTTGAGGATTTCTTAAATGTTCTTTTGCCTCAACTGCCTGATGAATTCCTCCAGACCATCTTCTTCCTGGCATTAATCTTCCGGTAAATTCATCAACAATTATTACCTCCCCATTTTTTATCACATAATCTCTATCTAAAATGAAAAATTCCTTTGCTTTAATAGCATTGTCGATTTTGTGAACTGTTTGAAAATCTCCTTCTCCCCAAGGATCTCTTTTCAAAATTTTTATCACCTTCTCCTGTCCCTCTTCTGTCCATTCAAAAGCTCTCCTCTTTTCATCAAGAATATAATCTTTGCCCTTCTCAAGAATTTGAGCTAATTGAGCAAAAAAATAATAAATTTCTGGAGCTTCCTCAGAAGGAGCAGAAATAATTAATGGAGTTCTGGCCTCATCTATTAATATTGAATCTACTTCATCAATAATAGCGTAATTAAAACCTCTTTGAACCCTATCTTTTGGATCATAAACCATATTGTCTCTCAAATAATCAAAACCAAATTCATTGTTTGTTCCATAAGTAATGTCTGCCAAATATGCTTCTTTTCTAGAACAAGGTCTTAAAAAATCTTCAACAACATAAAAAGAACCTAACTCATCTCTCAATTTTTCCTTTTCTTCTGGTGGTTTTTTGTATTCTGGGTCATACAAAAAAGATTGCTCATGATTCAAACATCCAACAGAAAGCCCTAACAAATGATAAATTTGTCCCATCCAAACAGTATCTCTTCTTGCTAAATAATCATTGACTGTCACTAAATGGCATCCCTTTCCTTCCAAAGCATTCAAATAAAGAGGCATTGTTGCAGTTAAAGTTTTCCCTTCTCCGGTTTTCATTTCAGCAATCTTTCCTTCGTGTAAAGCAATCGCCCCCATTATTTGAACATCAAAATGGCGCTGACCCAAAGTTCTCTTTGCAGCTTCTCTAACTAAGGCAAAGGCTTCTGGCAAAATATCATCCAATGTTTCTCCTTTTTTCAACCTCTCTTTGAATTCAAAGGTCTTTTCCTTTAATTTCTCATCAGGAATTTTCTCAAAATCCTTTTCTAAAGAATTAATCTTTTCAACAAGGGGTCGAATTTTCTTTAAATACCTCTCGTTCGGATCACCAAAAATTTTTGTTAAAATTGACATACTTTAATTATACACTTTAAATAAAAAATACAACTTAGAGTAATCTTTTAAAGATTTTTCTCAAAAGTAATTCCCAAAATTTTAGAGATTAATTTTGCAGCTAAATAATTTGGAGCGAAAAATCCAGGAATTGGAGAAAGCTCAACTAAATCAAAACCCAAAATCTCTTTTTCTTTTGCTACTTCTTTTACAATTTCTAAAATATTTTCAAAAAATAATCCTTCTGGCTCTGGAGTTCCAACAGCTGGCATAATCGAAGGATCTAAAGCATCAAGGTCTATAGTTAGATAAACTTTCTTTGTTAAAAAATCCAAAATTTCTTTTTTCGCATAATTTCTTTTGTAAAAAACTTTCACTCTCTTTTCTTTCTTAATAAATTCAAACTCTTCTTTTGAAATTGCTCTGATTCCAACTTGGCAAACTTTAATTTTTAAATCTTCAACAATTCTTCTTGCAAAAGTTGCATGATGGTATTTTGTCCCCTCAAATTCATCTCTTAAATCAGAGTGGGCGTCAAATTGTAAAATCGAAAAATCATTTTTAAAAAACTTTTTTAAAGCCAAAACCGATCCTAAAGTGAGAGTGTGCTCTCCGCCCAAAATCACTGGAAATTTTTTATTTTCCAAAATTTTTTCTGTTGCTTTTTGAATTTGAAGGGCTGCTTCTTTTGGAGAATTTTTTGTCAAAGATAAAAAAGGTAAAGTAAAAATTCCAATTTTTGAAATATCTTTTTTTAAATCTTCATCAAAAAATTCGATATTCCTTGAAGCATCGATAATTGCTTTTGGTCCTTCTTTTGTTCCTCCTAAATTAAAAACTGTTGCCTCAAAAGGCACTGGTAAAATCCAAACTTTAGATTTTTTTGGATTTTGTTTTTTAAAACCTAAAAAATTAAAAGGAGGTTCGCTATTGAATAGGTTCATTAAATAATTTTTCTAAAAATTTTGGAGGCTTTCTTTCAAAATTAACTCTTTCTGCTAAAGCATGACAGATTAAAGGCAGAGCAATAGTAGCATCGCAATAACATTGAACATTATTTCCCTCTTTTGCTTCTTTTCCCCAAGAAATTGCTTCTTCAAAAGTAGCTCCTGACAATCCTCCCCATTGAGGAGAATCTGTAGTAATTTGAATTGCGTAATGATGAGGGAATTCAAGTTTTTCTCCTTTTAAAACTCCAACTACTGCAGTTACCATTTGAATGAAATCTTTTGGCACTCCCCCACCAATATAAACTGCTCCTGTCTTTTTACTTTTTTCTCCAATTTTTGCAACTTCATCAAAATCTTTTGTCTGATCTAAAATAATTTCTTTTCCATCTTTTCTTTTTGCCAAAACCAAAGCCATTCCATACTCTGAATCAACTAAAGCTGGAGAGAAAACAAAAACTTTCTTTTTGTAAGCTGTAGCTAAAATTGAATCAATCTTTTTCTCTGCCAAAAATTTTCCAAAAAGCCAGCAAAATTCTCTTGTAGAATAAGGATATCCTGGTTTTAAAGTATTGACAAACTTTCTGATTAATTCTGTCATTTTTCTGTATTTTTTCCCATCTGTAAAGACATCGTAATATCTAAAAATTCCAAGTTTCCAAAGTTCATAATCTTCAACTAACCAATGCCCTTGATAGTACCCATGCAAGGTGTCTTGAATGTCTTCTGAAATATTAGCTCCAGTTGAAACTAAAACATCAATATATCTTCTTTCAATCAACCATTTAATTAACTTCCATTGTCCAGTAGTTGACATTGAGCCTGCAAATCCAAAAAAGATAGTCGTTTCTTTGTCTCTAATCATTCTTTCAAAAACCTCAACAACTTCTCCCAATTTTCTTCCTTGAAATCCAGTCTTTGCCATTTCTCTCAATAATTGAGAAATTGATTTTCCCTTTTTAACCTCAATTGCTTTTAATTTTTTTGAGAGATATTTTTCTTTCATGGTATAAATACTGCAGCTGCTACAACGCAAGTCCAGAGACCATCTTTGTGACCTTCTGCAGTTTGGGTAATGTTTGTAGTATAAACAATCTTTCCTGACATTTTAAAAACTTTTTCTCTTTCGTCCCAAGCTGAATCTGGGTCAAAAGGAATTCCCAAAGTCGAAGCCAACATTGAAGCTGCTAAATCTTCTGCATAATCTCCTGCTTTTTCTTGAGTTTGGCCAAAAGAATGATGCTCTGCAATGTAACCATATTGATTTTGATCTGCGGGGATTGCGCAACCAATCGAAGCTCCAATTAATCTGTTTGGCTCATTAGTTGCGTTTTTAGACATTACAACAAAAACAATTTCTCCAGGTTTCAAATATTGTAAACCCTCTTCTCTTGAAATTTTTTTGCACCCTGGAGGCAAAATTGAAGAAACTGAAACTAAATTGAATTTTGAAATTCCAGCTTTCTCTAGTGCTAACTCAAAAGATTGCAAATAATTTTTGTGAACTCCTACTCCCTTTGTCAAAAAGAAATAACGCGGAACCATTAATTTATTTCATTATTGAAAAATCAAATTTTTTGTCAAGAGTTTACAAAAGTTTTGCTTTCTTTATTACTCTTGCTAACCTCACAATGTTTCTTCCCAAAATTTCTAAATCTTTTTTCTGCCAAGTCCCTTTTCCAGTTTCATCAAAAAATGGGGAGGCAAAAGGAGGAATGATGCATCCCATTTCATTAAAAACAGAGATTAAATAATGCGAAACTTCATCTCCTCCAGATTCTTGAGCTGGAGAAATTGCTGCAAAAACTTTTTCTTCTAATAAATAACCATTATTTTCCAAACAGGTTAATCTATCAATAAAATTTTTTGCCAAACCTGAAACTGAAAACCAATAAGATGGGGAACCTAAAACAATTCCATTTGCCTTGATTAAAAGCGGATAAATTTTTTCCATATCGTCTTTTTGTTTGCAAGGAAAGGTGCAATTTTTTGGAAAAACAGAATAGCAACCAAGGCAAGGTAAAATTTTAAAATCGATCAAGTGCAAAAGTTGATATTTTGCTTTTTCTTTTTTTATTCCTTTAATAACTTCCCTTAAATATTGGACAGTTCTTCCGCTTTTTCTTGGAGAACCATTAATAAAGAGAACGAATGGCTTCATAATCTTGAGCAAAAATGAATTTTTGGAGTGTAATACCTTGTTTTGAGTTTTAATTTTTTGAATTTTCTCAGAATTTCCTTGAAGGAAACCTTATAAAAATCGAAACCCTTAGATCCTATAAAAAAAACGTGTTCTCCCATTGGGAAACAATCGACAAAGGCAGAATGTAAAACAAAAAATTTGAAATGTTTTTCTATTTTCTTTCTTAGCCTACTCGAAAATTTCTCTCTAAGATACCCTGCTTGCATAGAAACTATTCCGCCTCTTTTTAAAGCTCTGAAGATTTTTTGATAAAACCTCTCTCCCCAAAGAGGAAGAGAGGGACCTTTCGGATCTGTTAAATCATCGATTATCACATCGAAAAAGTTTGGATACTTTTCCAAAAATTTGAAAGCATCCTCATTAAAAATTTTCACTCTTTTATCTTTAAAAGCGCCTGCAGAAACAGAGGGTAAATATTTTTTTGAAACCTCGATTACTTTTTTGTCGATGTCAACCAAATATATCTCTTTTACAGGGTACTTTACGACCTCTCTTGCACATCCTCCATCTCCTCCTCCGATTATCAAAACTTTGTGGGGGTTTTTGTGATAGAGCATTGCCGGATGAACCAACATTTCATGATAAATGTATTCAAACTTTGTCGAAAGCTGAACTTCCCCATCCAAAACCAAAATTCTTCCATACTCTTCGTTTTCAAAAATCTCAATTTTTTGGAATTTACTTTTACCAGAAAAAATTTTCTTTTCAATTAAAAACCCCCAGGTTGATCTTTGAGGTTCCCCAGGCAAAAACTCCTCAAAAAACCATTCTTTCCCTATAAATTTTTTTCTCATTTTTGGATTCGGTATTTTAGCTGCCAAAAATTATACCGGCTGTTATTTTTATTATTCTGACCACAGCCGTTTTTATAATTAATTAAAATCCCCGCCTCTTCTAATTTTTTTAACCATTTCTCAGTGTTTTGGTAAGAGATTTTTAATTTTTTAGCAATTTCCTTAGTTGTAAATCCAGTATCATTATCCATTAGAAATTTAATAATCCTTTCATATTGAGAGCTCTTCGGATATTTTGATTGAATGACCTCTGGAGGAAAGCTGAGATTAAAATCCATTAATCTGAAAGGATAAATTTTAGAAAGAGAAAGTAGGGCCTGAATTCGAATGAAGTTTTGATTTGAACTTGAGAAATTTATTACATACTTTACCTTCTTTCCTTTCTTGCTTTCGTATTCTTCACGTTTAGATATTGAATTTGCTTTTATTTTAAATTCTCCAGCTATCTTTGCAATTTCCTTTAAAAACCTCACTAAATTCTTTTCATATTTTTTTAGAGAAACCATTTGGAAGGTGCAATAAACATTGGTTGCTCCTCTCTCTGGATAAAATTTTGGTTTTGAAAGCTCAGACAAAAACAGTGAGCTGAGAAAGAAGGCTTTCACTGATTTATCTACCTTCTTCAACCAAAGAGGTAATTTTAAAGGTTGCTCAGTCTTTTTTCCTTTTGGGGCACCTAGGAGATACATAAACTTGGCAAATTTTTTATTGTTTATTGAAAGTTCATAGACTTCTTTTTGAGTCTTACTTATTCTAAGATTGATTTCAGAGTTAATCCCGATATCTTTCAAATGCTTTTGTAACATTTCTAATACACTCTTATCTTTTTGATAAATCTGGATTGAGTTTAAATTCCTTCTCAAAGAACCATCTCCAAAAATAAACCCAAGGAGGTAAGTAAGAATTAAAAATTTGTGAGAGGTAGTTGGAAGATTGAAAAGCCCTTTTTGTTTTAACCATTGTTTCAATTCTTCATCTTTAATTAAATTGTCATTGACTATAATCCATCCTCTTTTTTTCTTCTTTAAAAAGGTAAGAGTGGGTAATAAAAGATATTCGTAATGGGAAGGCTTAAATTTTCTTAAAAATGTATGGAATAAATTGAAAGGGGAACCACTACAAGTTTGAAGATCAATGGTCATGCTTCCAAACTCTGGAAATGTACTAATGGCAAGATGGGAACTTCCTATAACAGCCATCACCGTAATTCCTTCTCCTCCGCCTTCAAATTTGTGCAAAAGAAAATCAAGAATTTTCATCCTTCCTTCAAACAAAGAAGAGAAAGTGGTTAGAGCAAGAAATTTTTCATTAGACAAAAGAGAGGCGTCGCAACCATATAAAACTGCATTAAGAGTCAATTGATTTTTATAATTTATTAAATTTTTTCTTTTTTCGATCATAAATAAAAAAACCCTCTTTAATCCTTTTAGGGTTGAATCGCGAAATGAAATTTTAAAAGAGTTTCTTTATTTTCTTTGGAGTTTTCTGTTTTCTTCCCAAACCAAAAATCGGTAATTAAATAAATTCCCAATGAATTTTGATTTTTTAATTTTCTTATGGCCCATTGCTTGGACCTCTTTGTTTTTTTCATATTTTTGAAAGATTGATCGCTTACACCCAGGAAGTTTTTTCCTGGTAGCTTTCCTCTTTCGAGGAAAAACAAAGAGTAAAAAAAGCGATCAATCTTTTTTTAAATTCCTTCTTGCAAAACCCTTTTCCCTTCTTTTATTTTTGCTCCTTCTGCAACTTTCAATTCTCTCTTTAATTTTCTCGCTCCTCTTTTCATTCTTGCAAAAAATTTTCCTTTATATTCTTTTATTTCTCTTTCTAACTCACTTTTTATCTCGTATATAGCACTTTTTAAATCTTTTTTCAAGGCCTCAGCTCTGATTATCTTTTTTGGAAAAATCAAATTGCATTCTGCGTAATAAAATCCTCTTTCTTTTCCTTTTATTTCAACTCTTGCTTCTACTTTTGGTTTAAGTTTTCCAAAAAAACCTTCTTCATATTTTTCACCAAAAATTTTCTCTGCGAATTTTTCTAAAGAATTAATCTCTTTCTCAACAAATTCTTTTATTTCTGGAGTAAGTTTTATTTTTGTTGCTTTTATTGTAACCCTCATTAACTTTTACCCCCACCTTTTGAGTGGGGGCAAAAATTATTTCTTCTTTTTCTTTGCTTTTTTCTTTGCCATTTCTTTTTTTAAAAAAGCTTACGCGCAAGCACTCGACCAATACTTGCGAAGATCTGTGGCCCCCACTTGGGGTAGATCTTATTTAATTTTCGCATATCAAGAACTCATGTCAAGATGTGAAAAACTAAAAATATTTTTATTTTTTAAAACAATTTGTTAAAATAAAATTGGCCGGGAGCTGGCACCCACAAAAGACTTAGAATCGGGGTAAAAACCCTCCCGGCCCTCGCTCTTCTCCCATCTTCCTAAACTAAAACAGGCGACCTCGCTCGAGTGAGGTCGCCTGTCTGCTTAGAATCGGGTTAGTCAGTTTCCTGACGACACCCACATTTAAATATTAGCAAATTTTGATTTAAATGTCAAGAAATTAAAGCGCTTTTTCTAGATCCTCTTTCCAATTAGGATTTATCTTAATTGCTTCTTCCAACTTTTGCTTTGCCAAATCTTCTTTTCCAACAATTTTTAAAAATTTGATCAAAATATAATGTGATTTTTCTAATTTAGGTTCTAAATTTACGGCTCTTTGAGCTAAATCAATTGCTTCATCGAATCTGTTTTGAAAAATCATATTTTGAGCTAACTGCCAATATCCTTGTTGATTTTTTGGACTCAGTTCAATTGCCTTCCTTAAAACTTCTTCTGCTTTTTTAGTTTTTGTTTTATCGATTTGAGAATACAAATTTAAAACTTCTCCTAATTTCAAATGGGCCCTAAAATCTATTGGATTTTCTTTTATTGTTTTTTCTAACTCACTCACTAAAAAATCAAATTCTTTCTTTGCTTCTTCCAAAGAAACTTTTCCTACAGCATCGCTCATAAAAAATTGAATTGAATTTTCTGCAAAAAATTCTCTAATTTGATACTTTCCAAGAGGAGAAGCTGCTAAGGCTTCTTGATAAATTTGAATCCTTTTTTCTGGAGTAAGATATTTTCTCACCAAAACTCCATTTGTAGTAGTTGCTTGGGGAACCAAAATAAATGAATTTTCTTTTGTTTGAAGCGAAGAAACAATTTCAAGACGAGGAACTGTACTAATTACTAAAACACTACTTTTTGCGGGCAAAATAATAAATTCAAAAAAGCAAATGAAAAATAAAATTGAAATGAAAATTGAAATTAAAATGTTTGGCTTTTTTATTTCCTTTATAGATTCTTTTTCTTTTTCAAGAGAGGCAATAAAAGCTAAAGAAAGGAAAAAAACCATATAAGAAGAAACCATATCAAAAACTGTCAAATTCTGAATAAAATGAGCGCAAAGTAAAGAAGTGAAAATTCCTGCTGGCCAAAAGTTTATTTTATTTGCCAAATAATTTTTCCACAAAATATAAAAACTGGCAAAAAATAAAAAGAAGTAAGAAATTAATCCAAGAATCCCTGTAGTTGAAAGAGTATCGAAAATGACATTGTGGGCGCGATCGTACCAAATATCGGAACCGCATTCTTCTGTTCCAAAACAAGGATTATAGTTTTTTAAAAATGCAAACTCAAAATTTTCAGGTCCCCAGCCAAGCCAAGGTCTTTCTAAAAATCCCTTTCTTGCAATCTCCCAAACATAAAATCTTCCTCCAAAAGATCCGATTTCTTTTTCTGCCAACTGCCTAAAAAAGCTCGAAGGCTGAAACATTATTGAATAGAGAGCAAAGGAAATTAAAATGAAAGAGGGAATTAAAATTAAAAACCCTAAAATTTTAAAAGATTTTTTCTTTTGAGAAATTAACCAAAGCAAAAATAAAAGAAAAATTGCTCCATAAAGAGAAATTTTGGCTGCTCTTGCTCCTGATTTGTAAAAAACCAAAGCAAGAGAAGATAAAAAAGATTGCCCTTTCAAATTAACTCCGGCTAATAAAAGAAAAAATGAAAGAATAAAAAATGAAATTAAACCAAAATTTTTTTTCCAATCAAGAGAAGAAAAATATAAATAAAGAGCAAAGAAAATATTAAAAAGCAAATAGGTTCCCAAAAAAGATTCGTTGCCCAAAGGTCCTCCCCCTCTTCTTGTTGGATCTCCAATTGACAAAATTGCAGAAAATCCAGCTAAAATTGCAACAAAAATTGAAACTGAAAAAAGATTTTTAAAATCTTCTTTATTGAAAGTTGAACTCAAAGTTAAGAAAAATCCAAAAAGATGAAGCTGCATTAAAATTCCGGTCATTCTTTCATGCTTTGACCAAAAACTATACGAAGGATTTACTCCAAAAATTGAAGCTAAAATAAAAATTAAAAGATAAAATATTAAAGCTAACAAAAGAAGGTTAAATTTTGGGCGATATCTGGGATCAATAAAAATTAAAATCAACCAAGAAAAGAAAATAATTTCTGCCAAACCCATAAAAAATAAACTTTTTGGCCCAACAAAAGGAAAATAAAAAGAAGAGCTCACAATTAGTGGAGTAAACAAAATTAAAAAAGAAGAAAGATTTATAAGTCCCAACAAAATTTTATTTTCTCTCACTTTTGCCATTCCTTGATTTTACCAAGATTTCATTTTAATGTAAAGAAATGGGGGTCAAATCAAGAAAATATCTTTTACTTTTTTTTGACATTTTTTTTCTCTATTTTTCTTTATTTTTGGCGCTTTTTTTAAGATATTTTGGAAAATTTGAAATTAAAATTTTCTTTTCTCACCTTCTTCCTTTCACAACTTTGTTTTTCTTTTGGCTAATAGTTTTTTACAGTTTTGGCTTTTATGATTTTGAATTTTTAAAGACTTCCCTTGTTTTCAAAACAATTTCTGCCACCTCTTTAAATTTTGTTTTAGGGGTTCTCCTCTTTTACTTTATTCCCCACTTTAAAATTACGCCAAAAGCAATTTTAATTTTAAATTCTTTAATTTTTGGAATTTTCTTTTTTGAGATAAGAAAATTTTTTCTTTCTTTTTTCTCTGCTCACCTTTTTGAAAAAGTGGTAATTTTAGGAGAGGGCGCTGAAACGGAAAAATTAAAAAAAGAAATAAACGAAAAACCATTTTTGGGCTACAAAGTGATTGAGCTGGATTTTTCAAAAGATCTTTTAGATCAAATAAAAAAAGAAGATATAAACACAATTGTATTTTCCGGCGAGTCTGAAAAAGATCCAAAATTTCAAAATTTATTTTACAATCTTTTGTTTTTGGGAGTGAACCTTTTAGATTTTCCAAGCTTTTATGAAAGAATCACAGAAAAAATTCCAGTAGCTTCGATTTCAAAAGTTTGGTTTTTTGAAAACTTAAAAGAAGGTGAAAAAAGAATTTATGACAAATTCAAAAGAGTTTTTGATGTTGCTGTAGCATCTGTAATTTTGCTTTTAACCCTTCCCCTTTGGCTCCTCATTGCTCTGGCAATAAAAATCGAAGATGGAGGTCCCATTTTTTACATTCAAGAAAGGGTCGGAAAAAACAAAAAAATTTTTAAACTAATAAAATTTAGGTCGATGGTAAAAGAAGCAGAAAAAGAAGGACCAAAATGGGCAGAAATCGAAGATAAAAGAGTAACAAAGGTTGGGAAATTTTTGAGAAGGTTTCATTTGGATGAAATTCCCCAAATGATGAATGTAATTCGAGGAGACATCTCTTTAGTCGGACCGAGACCGGAAAGGCCAGAATTCGTTGAAAAATTAGAAAAGGAAATCCCCTATTACAATTTGCGCCACATCATAAAACCAGGCTTTACTGGCTGGGCACAAATAAAATTCAGATATGCAAGGTCGGTAATGGACTCTTTAGAAAAATTCCAATACGACCTCTATTACATCAAAAACCGCTCTCTGTTTCTAGATTTAAAAATTTTGCTAAAAACTTTCCAATTATTTTTTAAAAAGGAATAAATGAGGATATTAATTGTCATCGCGCACGGAAATGTTAGAGGGGTGACAAGATCTCAAAAATTTATGGTTTTTTTGAGCCAATGGTTTTTTCTCTTTTGAAAAAGTTAATAATAATTACCATTAAAAATCTCGAAAAAATTCCAAGATAAACTAACCAATTAATTAAAAAGAAATATTTCTTTGCCGGGTGTTTTCTATAAAAAATAAAGGCACTTCTGTAAAAATGATAAATGTTAAAATATGGCTTCTTCCCAGTTCCCCCTTTTCCTCCATAATGAATAATCTTTGTTTCTGGAAAATAAACAACTTTCCAACCTGCGCTTTTTATTCTATAACACCAATCCAAATCATCACCGTATAAATAATAATCCTCATCCATCATTCCAACTTTTTCTATTACTTCTCTTTTCACTACCATTGCGCATCCTGAAAGCGAATCTACTTCTTGAATCTTCTCTGTATCCAAATAAGTTAATAAATAACCTGCAAAAATTTTACTCTTTGGAAAAATTTTTGCCAAACCTGAAAGATAACAAAAAATATTCCAAGGCGTCGGAAAGCCCCTTTTGCATTGATGCTGAATTGTGAAATCAGAATTTAAAACCTTAGGACCTATAGCGCCAACATCTGGATTTTTTTGTGCAAAATCAATCAATCTTTCAAAATTTTCATCTAATAAAATCGTATCTGGATTGAGTAAAAAAATATACTTTCCTTTTGCTTCTTTTATCGCTAAATTATTTGCTTTGGCAAAACCCAAATTCTCTTTACTAAAAATCACTTTCACTTGGGGGAATTCATTTTTTAACATTTCAAAAGTTCCATCACTTGAAGCATTATCAACCACCAAAACCTCAAAACTCAAATTTTTTATTTTCTCAAAAACTGACTTTAAGCAATTCCTCAAAAAATCCTTTGCATTATGAGTAACGATGATTATTGAAAGTTGAGTTTCTTCATTCATTTTGTTTAAAAGGACCGAGACGACCAATTAAACCATGGAAAATGCCTTTTAAACAAAAAAGGAAATGCCTAAAGTGAGGCGTTCCCAAAATTGAGTAACCGATTGTGTTTCTGATACTTTTGTACAATAAATTTAATCTCATTAAAAAATTGATATAGGGACTTCTTAAAGCTAAATACACACAATTTCTGATTATATAATAATGCCGAATTTCGGAATGAACCGGATAAAACTGTTCTCCTAATTTTTTCCCAACGTCTCCTATTTTATGATAAATCACTGCATCTGCATTTCCAATTATTTTGTATCCCTTTCCCCTCGCTCTCCAGCACCATTCAAGATCAACCCAGTCTAAAAATAAATCTTCATACATTAATCCTGTATCTTTAAAAACTCTTGTTGGAATAACCGTCCCAGAAGCAATTGCTTGAGTAATCTCATGAAGTCCTTTTTCAGGAAAAATTCTCCTCGAAAAAAGACCTTTAAAAATTACAAAACCTTGCCTTTTTCCTTCTTTATTAATATCTGCATAATTTGGAACAATAGAGGCTACTTTTTCTCTATCTAGCAAAGAAAAATAAGCTTTTAGCATTTCTTTCACATAGTTTTCAGGATAAACCGTATCTTCATCACTCAACAAAACGAAATCAGCACCCTCATTGATTGCTCTTTTAATTCCCACATTTTGAGCCACTGCAATTCCAGTATTCTTCAAAAGCGGAATCACTTCTAAATTAGAAATTTTTTGTTGAAACTTCTTTGCTATTTCGCTTCCTCCCGGAGTATTATCAGAAAGAATAATCTTATTCACTTGCAAAGCTAAACTTTCTAAGGTTTTTCCAAGAACCTCTTCTTTTGGAAAGTAACAAACCACTATGGCATAAATTTTTGCAGAAGATAAATTATTCATATTTTTATTGCTCGGCTAACAAACTCGCTAGATTATATGCATGAATGATTAGTGAATTTTTTGGAGTCATCTCTTTTATTGTTTAATAAAGATTCTTTCACGCCAATTATCACATAATCGGTATCGATCTCAAATTTTGTGACAATTGACAATTTGAAATAATTATAAATTTCAGACAAAACATTTAAATCAAAAACATGGTGATGTAAACAACGGTTTTCAAAATTTTTTAAACTTCTTTCTTTGAACTGTTCTATTGTGCCAGCCGCTGGGGTCTAATGTTAAATCATGTAGTTTCAATATCTCTTCCAAATGTCCAAGATCATTTTCCTGAATATTATTGTTATAATCTTCAAGAAGATGAGTAAATTTTACAATATCGCGATTATGATCAAAATTTGATTCTTTTCTAGGAGCAACAATGACAAGAACCCCATTTGGTTTTAATACAGAGAGCCATTGTTCAATAGCTTTTAATGGATTAGCTATATGCTCAATATTATTGCAAGATAAAACGAAATCATACGTTTCTTTATCTAATGTTGATAAATCAGTTGCATCTAAAATAAACTGTTTTCCTAAAGATTTTCCCTCTACCAAATACCCTTTTGACGGATCAATGCTTCCTGTCCAAATAGTCTGTGGGGAAAAATTTACTCCATCTAGCCTTGCTACAATCGGATAAATCGGCATACAACCATTTTTAGCAAAGAATTTGCTTGGTCCGCCTATTTCTAAACCTATTTTATTCTTAAAATATTTTTCAACGCTTTCGAAATTATTCATTTGCGGATAAGCTCTGTGTCTTATAAATTTTAAAATAAGCTTCGATATCGTTTTTTCAAACCCATCTTTCTTAACAAGTAAAAAAATTTTTTGATATTTTTCATTTTTGTAAATTTATTTTTGTTTCTTAAAATTATTTATAAAAAACCATTAATATGCTGTATTCAATTTTAATATATTATACTTATACCAGCTAAATTTTGATTCGGAACTTTTATAACTTCTTTATTTTTATATTTATTCTTAATTTCAGGCCATTCTTTTAAGTATAACTCTCCATTATTAGTATACAAAGCAACTGAAATTGTGTTTTTATTAAAATTTTTTTCATTTTTCCATCCATTATAATTCAGAATGATTACTGAAACTTTTTGGTTTCCTTCCATTTTATGTTAAGTAATTTCCGATTCTTATTTTACTTTTTAATTTTTATATTTTAGAATCGTAAGGTAGAAAATTCATTCATAGATTCCATCTTACATGTTTTTTAAAAATTCCTTCTAGTTTTTCTACCGATTTATCCCAAGTGAATTGTTTAATATAATTGTAACCATTTTCTGCAATTTTTTCGCGTAATTCTTTGTTCTCTATTAATTTTATAATATTTTGAGATAACTCTTTGGGATTTTGAGGTGGTACAACTAAAGCAGTTGTTCCTGGAATTGTATACTCAAGAACTGCTCCTACTTCTGTTGTAACTACAGGCAATTTACAAGCCATTGCCTCCATAGGAGGCAAACCAAATCCTTCACAGTGACTCGGAAATACAAATATATCGCAAGAGTTATAAATTTTTCTCAAATTTTCTCCTGTAGGCCAAATATGAAATTCTGCTTCCTTGAAAACTTCGCTCTTTTTAGGTTTTTCTCCAAACGTTACCAATTTTACATTGGGATATTTTTCTTTAACAATTTTAAAAGCTTCGATTCCATCTTCCACTCCTTTCCATTTTTCTTTTCGATACGGCATTAATATTCTAATAACATTTTTATCTTTTTTTATTTTTTCGGGAAAAAATTCTTCTAAATTCACTCCATTAAGTATTACTTCTTCAACTTCTGCGCCTATACTTTTTAATTTATTTTTTAACCAAGAAGAAACAACAATGTTATGCAATCCCATTTTATATGTTGCCTCCACTTTTTCTTTAGGACCACCCCAGGTTTCGTAATGCTGAATTAAATAGAATTTTTCACCTTTATCCTTGTTATATTTTTTTACATAGTAAGCTGTTTCCCACCAAGTAGCAACGATAATATCACCTTTTGGAATATATCGTTCATGTAATGTAGGTACTCTTATCAATTTTGCTTTAAGATCAAACCAATCTACATGTACACCGTTTTTAAAATTTCTCAAAATTCCCAATGCTTTACTAGCTAAATTTCTCAAATTATACCATTTTCTTCCCGAACTCATTGTTAATAAGGGATATATCACGCGTACTTCGTGTCCACGTTTTTTAAGACGGTTAGCATATTCAAGCACAACTTTTCCACCTCCTGAAATGCCTATAGAAGGAAGTAAAAAAGTTATTTGCATATGGAGTGTAGATTTAATTGCTGATTAGAAAGATGTGAATTTTATAGCCCATCTGCTCTTATATTTTTCTTCGAAATTTTTTGAAATAAAACAAAGGGGTGCTTTAAATAAAAAAATAATGGAATTAAAGCGTATGAAGAAAAACTCCACCCAGTGCCCCAAGAATTTAAACATCCTTGACAATTTTTAACAATTTTTCTTGCCTCTTTTGCTTTTAAACTATTCCAAATTTCTGTAGGAGATTTTTCTCTTACATTTCCCACATTCACATGCCATAAGCTTAGACAAGGAGAAATATTTCCATCGCATTTTAAAACACAAAAGGTATACATAGCAAAACATGGAAACTTAATAGATTTTCCTTTCAACCATTTAATCCACATTTTTCTTAAAATCGTGGTAGGTAACGATTGAACGGCTTCTAGCATTTTTTCGTTTTTAGCACATAGACTTTTCCCTACATTCTCATAATAAGAAGATTCATTATACCACTGAACCGAAAAATTCACATTTAATTTTCTAGCATATTCTCTTACCCCATTTAAAAAGGGTAGGGTGAGATTAGAAAGTGTAAATCCAATTGTAATATCTAGACGCTCTTTATATTGTTCTTTCAACATCAGTAACTCATGTAATAGTTTATCTGCCTTTTCAAAATTTCCTTTTACTCCTCTTACAAAATCGTGCTGCTCTCCTATCCCATCCAGAGAAACGCCAACATCCAGATTAATACCATGATCTAATGCAAATTGAGCTACATTAATCACTCTATCGGGAAGCAATCCATTAGTACTGAGTTGAAGTCTAGCCTTGGGAAATGCTTTGTGTTCAATTAAAAGAATTTCCTCAAGATCACTCCTCAGAACTGCTTCTCCTCCTGAATTGATGACATATTCTATATCTTTAAATAAAGGGTCACTAAATGCTTTTTCAATTTCTCTAGGAGTCAATGGCTTCTCAATGGGTTTTTGTTTCCAAATATCGCAGTGTTTGCACCTTGAATTACATCGATCAGTAACTCCAAACCAAAGCCACCTGGGTTTTAATGTTCTATTTATGGCACGGAAAAATAAATTTTTAGGAGAAAGGATTATTTTTTGTAAATTGCGTTGTAGATATTCAATGTTCATGATCTGTTAGTTTTATTATTTTTTTAATTTTTTTATACAAAGCAGTTGAAATGCAGCTAATGGATAATTATACACAAATATTTCGGTGAGGACAACTAATAACTTGCATAATAACTTTGGTTTAAATCTTAGTACCGATCTTCCATTTTCAAGTTTCCATAAATGCTTCCAACCATTTAGTCCATATACAGAAAAATTAATCTGCTTAAATTCATCAACGGTCCATCCGCTTATATGTTTTTCCGAGGGATTATCCTCAGGTCCTGCATATGCAGGTAAAAAACCATTGGGAGTTGTTAAAATAATTTTCTTCTTTGCAACCCTTTCCATTTCCTTTATCATCTTTAGACCATCGGACTTGGTTAAGTGCTCGATAACTTCAATTGCTATCACATAATCAAAAGAATTTGAAGGAAAAGGAAGTGTCCTTGCATCTCCTACAACATATTCATCATGAATTCTGAGTTTTTTACTTTTCAAAATGTAAGGCTTATAAATATCAAGTCCTACCTTGTAACATTTTTTCCTTACGTCTTTTAAAGGAGAGCAACGACCACAACCCACATCTAATATAGTAGTGCCTTCTTCAAGTTCTTTTTCTAAAAGAGCAGAAAGTCTATATTGACCAAGTGTTTTGTGATATATTTTTTTAAAAATATTCTTAGTGTTTAATAAAATATTCATACCTGAGACATTAAAAGCGACTTATTCGGTAACAAAAATAAAATTTATCTTCCCTTTATCGTCCAAACGTCGCCGAAAGAATCTGGGGGGATTCGAACTTCATCGGGTTTTTCTTTATTGTAAACTTCAGAGGCAACTGAAATCATAATG
>Ga0080004_1066315_pt1 | contig 32100 bp, 34 predicted proteins | sample WasSprMetagenome_FD_69207 | JGI IMG/M metagenome (GOLD analysis project Ga0080004, IMG submission 69207) | Sulfidic aquatic microbial communities from Washburn Spring, Yellowstone National Park, USA - WS (SPADES assembly) (version 2) | ecosystem: Environmental > Aquatic > Thermal springs > Hot... | reverse complement strand
AAATCTCCGCTATAAATGTTCCCCCAGGAATATTCAACGCGGTTATTGCTACCATAATGGTTAAAGCTATTATAAACGCAAATACAAATGTTGCAACAACATCACCTAGATCTATACCAGCTTCTCTAAGTCTTTTACCGAAAGCTGTTCTATCGATAAACCTCCCTTCAAGCACATCAAAAATTTTACTAACAGCTTTCCTAACAATCACTGCTATAAGATAGCCTACCAGAATTATTATTAAGGCATATATTACTGAAGGTATTGCCGCAATAATCTGCTGACCAACACTAACTAGTGTATCAATTAGCTTCTCCATCATACCTGTACCCTTATTACTTAAAAAGGTGTCCTTATTTATAAAGCTTTCTATCTATTAGTATTAATGCTGATTTTTCTTAAGATTCAATCTATATGAAAAACATAAAAATGCTGGCTATAAAGTATTTTAGTGTTAGGTGCTGATCATGTTAACTATCATATTGATGATTTTAGTTATCGTAGCGATTATCTTGATCTTTACAGGATTTATTATGATATTCCTAGGGTCTTTGAAGGGCGGCGAATCTAAGGTTGAAGGTGGTGGTGTTATAATAATCGGGCCTATCCCTATAGTTATAGGAACTAGTGAGAGAATATCTAAGATGCTGATTGTACTTGCAATAGTTCTTACCGTAGTATCTGTTATCGTTTTCTTTCTTATGTCAAAAATTATATTGTTACCTAGGTAGGGTGATACATTAGATGAGCTGGATGAAAACAAGTCTTCTTTTAATATTCATAGGAATCGTATTGTTGTTTATAGCAATACTTCTACTAGTTATCTTACTTGTGGTTAGCGGTAGTATTAGTGGTGTTAATGTGGGTGGATGTATAGTTGTATTATTTATACCTATATGTTTTGGTTATGGAGAGCCCTCTCTATTAATCTCTCTTATGGCTATATCAGTTATATTAGTGATAGCATTACTTTTCTTAGAGTACTTGATGTTTAAAGATGTTAGGAGAGATCTGGGAAGTTTAAAGAAGTACACAGTTCCTCTTAGCTGAGCTGACAATAATATTTATTAGGGAAAAGTTTTATGTAGTTTGGCTGTATTAAGGTGAAGGGTTTGATTATGAAAGATCTGGATCCCTTCGAAGCTTTAGACCTTGTTCCCCATCCACTCGTCGTAGTTACAGCTGGAGATCCCGAGAATCCTAGTAAAAGAGGTGGTATGACTGCTGCATGGTTTTCGAGAGTTTCATGGGATCCACCTCTGGTTGCTGTCTCTATAGCTCCCTCAAGGTATACATATGAGCTTATAAAAGAGTTCAAAGCTTTTGCTATCCACATTATATCGAAGAGATACGAAGAAGTTGCATTAAATATCTTCGGTAGTTTGAGTGGTAGAGATATTGACAAATTTGCTAAAGCTGGTATAAAGCCTATTAAAGCACAAAAAGTTGTAGCACCAATAATCCCCGATGTACCTATAATTCTCGAATGTAGATTTATCACAGAATTCAGTACAGGGGATCATATCGTAGTTGTAGGTGAAGTTGTTAAAGCTTACAGAGGTTCTAATGAACTTCCTTTAGTATGGTTTAATTCGAGAAGTTGCGAGGTTAAGTAATATATGAAGATACCAAGTGATTGTTTTGTAGCTAGGAACTTTTAAGAGAGGTTTTGAATAATATAAGGGATAGCATAGAAAATATCTCTCTGGTAAATACATAGAAAATAACCTAAAATTTTACCTTGTATTGATAAATGTAAACTTTTGTATCTCTACTTAGACACCATTATAATCATATATTTAAAAATACCTAAAAATCTAGAATTGAGAACCAGCTTTTATAGAATTCGTTGAATTCTATATTTAAATCTGTTTGTATAGCTATTTTAGACATAAAACAGTTATTCAATTATACATATCAATGCTTTAGATAAACTATGAATACATCTACATAAGAGTAGAGATGGTGGTTAAAAAGATTTTCATATTTTATGAAAATATATTAATCAATATTCTGTATTTGTTTTTAACAAGGGTTTTTATTCAGATATACTATACTTTTTCGAGTAAGTTTACTTCAAGGAGTTTGTCTATTATATCAACGACAGCACCATAGACCATATCTTCTGTAGCTTCTTCAACATATTGTGCTAAGTCTTCAACAATAGATCCCACTGTTGTTTCTCCATCACATTTTGCCCATACATAATATACGACTGGAGCTAGTGCATAGACTTTCTCTTCATCTAATGCAACTATGAATTCTCCTCCTTCCTCCCCCAATTCTACTCCTTTTCTTCTGTACGTCTCGTTCCACCGGGTCTTTTGTTTAGATTCCATACAGACACCCTTATCTCCTTCTTCCTCTACCTCTCCCCAGTCCTCTCCTGGGCTGGAATCTTCTTGGCTGTTGTTCTCCACCTTCAGCTTTAGGAGTTGATTCAGGTATTTCCGAAGCTTTAGGAAGACTCTCATCGGGAAGCTTTTCTATTACACTATTTTTACCAGCATTTAACTGAACTTCTCCTCTAAACTCAGTTACCCATGCGTTTTTAATCGATACAGCTTCCCCAGTATTTAGTGATGAAGCCTTAGAACCCCAAATCACAAGTTTTACTTTACCACTATCATCTCCAACAATATATTCTCCTAATGTTCTAACACCAGCTTTAGTATTAATTGATCTTACACCAAGACTTTCAACAACACGTACATCAACATTCACATTCTCCATACCGGGTTTAAGATCTTTTACTTTTGTTTTTTCAGATTCAGACATTTCGAATCGAACCGAAGATTTCGGTTAAGCGCAACTTGGCTTTCAGGGTTTATATATATAGATGCTGGGAAAATTCTGGGACTTGATGTAATTGAATTCCGCGATAGGTTTATGAACTCTGTTATTCTTATTGTTAAAGAGATATTAAGGTGGTTCTATGTTTGATGTACTTAAAGAGTTGGCAAAATCTATCGATACTGTCGTTGTTGTTGGTGTACCAAATTTAAAATTCTTTCTTAAGATAGGTTTAGGGGGTATGGCAATAGTATATCGTGGTAGTACTGATGAATGTAAGATTGTTCTCCCTTTTAAAGAATTCAAAATTATTGAAAAGTTTTTGCCAAGGAAATGTGAAATAGTTATGTATTCTTATGATGCTTATCAACTACATGGATATGTAATAGCAAGAAATTTCAACGAGGTTTTACAAGGAGTTTTAAAAACAATTACTAAGATAGGTGAAGAAATAGGTGTTCCATTGTATTACATGGATTCTACAATGTACTTAACTTTATCTAAGTTTTGGAAGTTAAGAGACATATCGAAGGATATAAGGATTCTAAGATCTAAGAAAAATACTGATATTATTAAGGATTTAATCGAGATACATAATGCTATCAAAGAGTTTGTTGAGAGGTGTAAAGATGAAGGCATAGAAGTAGTTAAATGTTTGTTAGCCAATGCTATAGATGTATTCGACGATATAGGATTCAACTTGATGACTAAATCTAAAGACTTGATTACATTAAAACTTACTTTTAACAAAACCCCCTATACTCTTGATTACACGTGGAGTATTGCCCTAAGTAAACAAATAGTTGATATTATTCAAAGTGTAGATCAACTATTGAGTAAGAACTTTGGAAACTACTATTCTAAACTTTGCTCAGATCTCGTAAAGGCCATCAAGATGCAGCTTCAGCATAAAAGTCTCAAAGCTTGGATAGATATTTGTGGTGTAGGGACAGAACCATGTGAGTATCCTTCTCTAAGTGAATGTCTTTACGAGAGCATTGTTATAGATGACGGTATGGTTTTGAAAATCGAGACTATTGTTAATGAATCCATATATGTACCTAAACTTTTTGTAGTTAAAAACAAAAATATCGAGGTATATTAAATGAATGATCAAAAAGTATTTGAACTTAAGACAAAGATTATAACACTAGATTTAGCGATGCTTGAAAAAGCTACAATAGTCTATGACCAGCTAACGGATACTCTCCATATAAACCTCTCAGAGGAAGAAGCTGAGGAGACCATTCTTCTTGAAAACGGTATAGTTGTAAGAGTTAAGAATGACAAGTTGATAGGGTTATCGGTACAGAGTATTTCTAAGCATGCTTAAGACCATAATGTTAATAAATGTGAAAATATGCTTGTAGTGTTTGAACTAGACTATTAACATTTTTAAACTTTATTATGTGTAAAAAATACGGGTATTTGAAAGTATGAGTGGTATAAGATTTGTTGAAACAAGGAAAGTTCAGAAGTTTGGTAAATCTACCCTCATGGTATCATTACCATCTGAATGGGTTAAACTTGTAAACCTAAGACCATCAGATATGGTTAGACTTGAGGTTAAAGAAGATGGAACTCTACTAGTTATTCCTCAAACACTTTTAGAACAGAAGATAAAAGGTAAAGAAGTAAAAATATCTCTATCACGAAACACTCCAGATGATCTTTTAACAAGATCTCTTTATGCAACATATATAGCTGGATACGATAGGATCGTTATCGAGGGTTCTGATGGAGAGCTTACACCAAACCATATGCAGTCCATAAGAAACTTGGTAAGAATGTTGATAGGAGCTGAAATTGTTGAACAGTTACCACGTAGAGTTGTTATACAGATTTTTGTAGATATTAATAGGTATAGCTTAGATGCACTAGTCTCTAGAATTATATTAACGTTAAAGAATATGTTTAACTTTCTTGTAGTATCAATAAAAGGTGGAAGTACGGATTATCTCAAAGAGATAATAGAGCTTGAAGTTGAAATGGATAGAGTTTATGCACTAGCTATAAGGTATGTCTATGTCCTTAGCCTCTTAAGCTCAACACCGTTCATCACAGAGTACAGAGCTTTGATAAAAGCTCTTGAAGATGCTGGAGACGCCCTAGCCCAAGCAGCCAATATATTCTTAGCCAAACCACATCTAATGGAAGTAGTCAGGATAGCTACAGAAGATAGACTTGAGGAACTTAATCTATACATACAGTACCTACTAGATATTATGAATGATACCATAACAAAAAGCGATGTCTATATAGCAAGTAGGGCTATAGACAACGCTCAAGAATCGACAAAATTCATATCTAAGCTAGAGACAGATGTAATACCTAAGTATAGATCTCTCGAAGATTATATAAACGCAAAAGCTTTCTTCGAAAGACTTCAACTAATATGCTATAACCTCCATGCAGCTACAGAAATGATCTTCGATATAGTTGTAGGAAAACAAGGAAATATCGTTGACATAACTTCAAGAAGTAAATCTACAACTTAACCTCATTTATAAACATTCTATAAGTTAAACACTTTTTCTATAAATACACCTCATATATTTCCATCAGAGTACGGCTTGACCTTTAATTCTCATCATCTTCGCTTTATATTCGCAAGCTTACAAATAATTTTTACAATTGAAACTTTGCTCTTCAAGATGAAGATGAATAGAAAATATTATAAATTTTCTTTGTTTTGATTATTCTTGATGATGAACATTAAAATCTTTGAGCCACTGGCAATGATAAACAGTTTATCCATAACCCCGAGTCCTGTTTTGGATAAGGATAATAGATTGTAGACCTAACCTTGGATTAAATCCTAGAAACAAAAAGATGCAATCCCAACCCCCCTGCTAGCAGAAACCCTCACCTTTTAGAACGGGGAGAAGGTTAGCTATAACTATAGCGACTTCTATGTATTGAAAATTTCTTAACAGATATAGGTCAAGAAACTATGATATAAGATGAAGATAAAGCAATAGAAATTATGCCAAGCTATATAAAATATGTAAAAGCTCAGTCCTATCTATTATTATACTACCTTAGGTTAAAGTGTCATACCCGGAACTTAGAGTGTATTCAGCTATTTTCCGTAGATCTATAATAGTTAAACTTAATAATACAATTATAAACTACGGATTGACCTAGACATTATTAAATTTTCCTAAAACAGAAAGATTTTCGATGGCATCTACAGTTTAATTTTAATTATAGTGGGGTTTTTCATTAAGGTTTTGTTTTCTATGTTGTATATTTTTGATATTTTCGATGTATTTTCTCCAAAAACTAGATATGCTAGCTATTTTTTCTAAAGCTTCTTTGTTAATGTTTATTACTCCTTTATCAATTAATTTCACTAGTAATTTTCTTAGAATTTTCCTTGTGATCCACCTCTTATCTAATGACCCGTAGAGTTTTATAGTGGTTATCCTTATGCTTTTGTATCTTAAGATACTTTCTACAACTTTTTTCTCTTCTTCGTTGAGATTATTTCTTAAATATCTATTTGCTAAAAGTGCTATTGTTAAAGGTGAGAAACCGAGATATATATCTGTAATGTCGAGATTATTGAATTTTCTTGTTACTGAAAACTCTATTATGGTGACTTCGTCATCAGGTTTGATATCTACTTTATACATATCTTTTAGATCTTTAATTAGTTCATCTAGAGATGAATAGCCGTCACGTTTAGCATCTTCATCAGTCAATTCCTTAACTTTTTTATATATAACGTTCTTTATCACAGCTTCAGCAATAGGTTTTCCTTCACTATGTATTATAACCTCCTTAGCCTTGGGTACAACTCTTCCTAATCTAATGGTAGTGACTTTCTTACCTTCAAGTATCAATTTCGCAAATTTCCCTTTAACCATTATATACCTTCTTATGAAAATTTTCTTCAACGATCATCACCCAAGGTTTCCATGAAAACTAGTATACCCTTGTCTTATTGTATGTATATCTGTAACCTGAGTCAATATAATTGTTAGTAGGCTTAGAGTATATGAAGATGAAGTTTATAAACCTTAAGAAAGAGATTGAAAAACTGAAGACTCGTTTATGGTGGTTCTACTCCTTTAAAATAGAGGATGAAAGTATTAGTAGGATATCAGAAGAAGCAGCAACACTAATTGGAATTAAACCTTTTAAGAATATAAGGGTCAGTTCGCGATTTCGCATGGCTAATGCAGCTGTTGTTGGATTTAGGTGTCGAACAGTAGTTTTAACGAGAACACTCCTTGAACTACTTAATGTTGATGAATTGAAGGCTGTTTTTCTTCATGAGTATGCTCATTGTAAACTTAAACACCAATTGAAATTGATGGTTATATCCATATCTTTACTGCTTGGAGCGGCCCTATTTGATATGTATGTTATTTTAACCTTAGAATCAGAAGTCATCGCGCTTGGTATTTCTATTCCTCTACTAATCTCATTCTACATCTTGATATTAATATTGTCAAGGTTTATAACTAAGAGGTTCGAGCTCGAAGCTGATTGCTTAGCTATATCAAAGCTAGGCAATCCCTTTGTATTTATCGATATACTTAAGAAGATTAGAGCAGTAAATGGGGAGGTTAGAGGATGGAAAGCAATAATATCTCCTCATCCACCAATCGATGTGAGAATAACCTCTCTCTTCTCATGCCTCGACAGAGTTAAACAAAATAATTAAACAGTATTTTGTGGTGGGCCCGGGGGGATTTGAACCCCCGACCTACGGGTCTCTCCACCTAGATCAAAGCTCCAGCTTCCTTTCATCCCATTCGGTCAACAGACCCGTAGAGTGCTGGAGCCCGCCGCTCTACCTAGCTGAGCTACGGGCCCACCATCTATCATCTAGTTCTTGTTCTAAGAAACTATACTTAGTTGAAGTTTTATAAAGTTTACGTAAGTTTAAATAGTGGAGACTTCAAGACTATTTTATTCCCATAGCTTTGCTATTTGTGCTCTTCTGACCTGCCTCATCAGTTTTTCAATGTATTTGTATACAGTTGAATGTTGTCTCCCTTCTATAAGCATCATTATAGCTTCTCTCGCTATATTTGCATTTTCGTAGCTACCTATTATAGCAACATAGTTACCGTAGACAGATGTGTAGGTATTAGTCATTTCCTCAATGTTTTTACGAGCTCTACCATTCTCCCCTATAATCCTACCTTTTATTCTCGTCAAATGATTCTCAGAATCTTTTACATGTTGCGTGAGATCAATAAGTATTAGAACGGCATCTTCATCTAGTAGTCTAAAAGCTTTTTCTGGTGGAAAACCGTAGCCTATAGCTTTAATTACATCCTGAGCTTTCATAACGTCATAAGGTGATGTATTTGGTGATACTGGTTCTATAACTGCTACACCATTTATACTGTCAATCGTTATTTTAGTTCTAGTTTCCTCCATAATCTTCTCCAACGTTTCCCCATTTTTTCCTACCACAGCTCCCACCCTCTCGAGAGGTATCGTTACATAGATTTTTGTTACTCCCACAGAGGTTCTTGACTGTATTACCCTATTTCTACTAACAGGAATAGATGATTTCTGTATAAACCTTTGTTTCGAATTCTTTTGACTACTACCTTCACCCACATTACTTAATTCTTTAGGTACATTTTTTACTACGTTGTTTTCTTCTACATTGCTTACTTTTTCGAGCAATCAGATCACTCTCGAAATCTATATCTCTACATTCTTTTAAACGTTATTAAGTTTGCTCACCTTCCGTTTTTACGTTTATTGATTGAAGATTTTTCGTAAAGATAGCGTCCATAATCTCTTTTACTGTCGGTATCTCCAGCCCTACCTCTTCATCGAAAAACCTTACCAAATTTATGACATCTCTTCGGAGAAAATGTAGAGCATTTGGATGGTCTATAAGAACTGCTTGGCTTACATCTATTATGTACGGCTCGTTGTTAAAAATCATAACATTGTATTCGCTTAAATCGCCGTGAACAAGTTTAGCATCCCAATACAATTTATAGACGAAGTATATAAGCTTCTTAAATACCTTTATTGCTAGCTCTTCATCTAACCCCCCTGCTTCGTAAAACTCTTTAAGAAGAGGTGCTCTAACACCATTCTCACCTATGAATCTCATAACCAAAACGTTTCGATAAAAACATACTGGTTCAGGAACTTTAACCCCTGCTTTAAACATTCTCCTAAGATTTGAGAATTCTTTTTTAGCCCATACAGCTATAAGCTTATGCGAGGGGAGCGCCAAGACCCATTCATACCTTGGATCTCCTTGGATATACCTCCAAATACTCTTCTTAAACTCAGCAGTAGCTGTTAAATATATTTTCACAGCTAATTCCGAGCCATCGTAGGCTCTAGCCCAGTAGACTCGAGCTTCTTTCCCTGATGATACCACACCCTTCAACGTCTTTAAGCATTTTCTTTTTCTAAGCTCTAGGATAGCTAGAACTGTAGATTTATCAAAAACCTCTTCAACAACTTCAAAAAGATCTTTATCTTTTATCTTAGGCTCTTTCAAGTTTTCAGCTATCTCTCTATCCACTTCGCGATCCACATCATCTGAATAAAACAATCTACTCTCCGCCCTCTATAAATTCCTTAGTTACTATGTTCATACTCAGCAACCTCCTTATCTCGTCTTTTTCGTATCTATGAAGTATATCACCTTTGGTTGGCTGAAAATCCCAAGGCATCACAAGAACTACATCTCCTTCCGATATCCATCTCTTTCTCCTAAATCTTCCAGGTATCCTACATATCCTCATATACCCATCCGCACATCTAACTTTAACATGGTCAGCTCCTATCATCTCTTCTACAACGCATATAACCTGGCCTTCGCTAGGCAATGGAATTTCTTTTACTGACTGCTCTTCTGGAGTTTTCTTCGATATAGGTTCCCACCTCCAAGACCAGTACTTTCTAACTCTATACCTATTTTTAACTCTTTAACCCCGATAATAAGTGTAAAATAGTTACCTATGTTTTGATTTCGATTTTTGATAGCTGGACAAAAGGTTCTCTATATCTATAGACTTTCTATAACCAGAACTGTCGACAACTATAACAGTTCTATCGTTTACTTCCACAACGGTATAAGCTTTATTGTTTATAACAACGTAGTCCCCTATACCTAGGTTTATTACTCTAACAGAAATGTATAGCTTCGCTCTTCTAGACCCATCCCTCATCCTCTTTACATCACCGTAAGATTCTGTAACTCGTACAATATTCCAATACCTTTTTGCAACATCAGCTATTTTCCTTGCTACACCTGGCGATACTACCTTTAAATCAAATCCGTTATCTATATCTTCAACCTCTACTATTTGATCTTGAAATACCTTCATAATTGTGTCCTTAAACATTTCTATGGTTTTATCGAGGTGTACAAATCTTATCTGGACAACTGCTTCAAAACTTCTACCTGCTCTTCTAAAACATGTAGGACATAGCTGTTTGATCCATTTTATCTCTGTATCTTGATCAAAAACATAGTTATATCTATTCTTAATCAAGAGTTCTATACGTATATGAGCACTAGAATAGTTTGTAGGTAGGAGATCAACATGAATATTTTTTATAGTAATATCTTCTCCAGGTCTTACTTCAGATGCTATGTATTTTTTAACTATTTCTAGAGCTTCTTCAGAATTAGTGGGGTAATACCATCTACCTTCTATAAGTATGGCTCCACATCTTCCACAGGTGTGTATCTCTATTGAGCGGGAAACCTTTACAACTTCTCTTAGCTTAATATAGCATTTTAAACATAGGTTATCGATGATTGGTACTCCAATACTTTCATCTATTCCGCAGTTAACACAAAATCTTGCCACTACTCTAAAACCTCTTTAACTATTTGTATATGGAGTTGCCCTTCTACTTCTAAGGCGTAGTTTTTATCTATCAATCCTTTTTCAGCTAGTTTATTTACAATTCTTCTACCTGTTATAACAACTATATCTGCTTCTTTTACAACTTCAATAACTTTATCGATATCAACCTTCTCCCCTTGATAAAAACTTGTAGTAACATCTAAGACAATGTTACCCTGTTTAAGAGTTTTACCAATTATTTCTTCATCACATATCGCAACAATTAGATGCCCTTGATATCTGTGGAACTTCATGTAGAAGAACTCTCCCAACAAATATACACCCTATATAGGCTTCACATAGGATATAGCACCACAAGCTAAGCATCTTATATAATACACCTTCCCTTCCCTGTGGAGTTCTGTATCGTAGCTACCACAAGTAGGGCATTTAACATATGTTTCGAGAAACCTATTGTACAAATCTTTAATTGTCTGAGCCTTTATTGGTCCATATATTATCAAATTATTCTTATCATCGAGAGCCCCAGGCTTACCTAACTCTTTTAAGAAGTACCTCATAGTTACCCTAGGATCTCTTCTAAGCCTTTCACATACTTGAGCAAAGTTCCTTATATATGTATGTCCACCAACATACTCTACATCTAGAGAGGGTAAGTCGTAAGCTTTACTAGATAGCTTCGGGGGTAGCATTCTGTAAAGCCTATCAAGCATCCACTCATAGTTGCTCAGTATCTCAAATTCTTTATCACTCAACTACTACACCTTACTAAAAACATTTTAGAGAGGGCTCCTTATAACCTCATGTGCAGAGCACAACCACTTTGACTCATCGACAACATAAATAGAGAAAATAGTGTGTCTTATGCTTATAAAAATTCATCAAATTCTCGTAATGCTCATCTATATTTACGAACATAACATAATCTACGCATCTCTTGCTCATTTCATTTTACTCATTTAAACTCTTACTTCCGCCTTGATAATCGATATATACTTTTTACTATAGTTGAGAATTTTTCATTAGTTTGGATCTACCACTAGAAGCTCTTCTGTGTAGAGTAGATAGTTATAAGGTTTCCCCGAGGCGATTACTTGTGAATAGCTGTAGTTAGTTGTAAATACATTTTTCTTGCCTCGGGGTTCTCTGCATTGGGTCGGGTTCTCATACCCTCATCTGCAGAGCTATCAGGGCTCAACATAACCCAAGAGCCCTTCATCTGCTTTAACTTCTTCAAACCCCTCAATGCTATGTTCCAAGATGCTATAACATCTCTAGATGTTACCATATCTCCAAGTTCAACAAATCTATAGTTTATGAACCTCAGCTTTTTGCCATTTGGAGACCTTCTAGATGTTTTTGATGGATTCACATAAACTGTTTTAATTCCGTAGACCATTGCTTTATACTCTGTAAACATTTGAACTCTTCTATAACACCACAAGGATTTTCCCCATGATAGTTTGTAGCTGCTGTTGCCATTTTCTTTAAGCTTATCCAAATCCTCAAAAACAATTAATGCTCTATACTCTTTGGCTATCTCCACAAGCCTCTTAGACAACCTGTGGGCTGAGTCTATCAATATGTTTCTAGCCTTATTAAGCCACCTACCCCTAACCCTCACAACCCATTTTATGAACCTCCAAGAATTTGGGTATCTCCTCTGAAGTTCTTCAGCAAGCTTCTTTAAGTGTAGAGCCCTCTCCAACCCTTTAAAAGGTATAACACCAATCGTGATTAGATTGCCGTTCAGGTCTAGAATTGTGTATGTTATGTTGCTGAAGTTTATGTCTACACCCATAACAGCTCTGGGGGTGGTCAGCTCAACATCTTTGTGGAACGTTATGTAGACAAGTATTTTTCCATTCCTGTAGCTAACCAATATCTCCCCTGGTCTCCAAGAGCCATCGAGATACCTATCTAAATACTTATACCATTTGAGTTTTAGCTCAACCCGCTCATTGTTTAGAACAGCTATTCTCAATGTTTTTATGCTGAAGTCTACTTTATAGTCTAGTGGGTGTATTCTAGCAGTTAACTTCTTTAAAACAGGTTTAGAACCGTTATTCTTCTTAGTGGCTTCAACAACCTCCCTAGCCCTCCTATAAATCTCTGAAACATGGTGTGCTCTAAAACCTAGTCTCCTCAACTCACTATAAAACATTTTATGTAACTTCTCTTCAGATGGGATATCATCTAAACTCCAAATCTCATCGACTATGTGCTGAACTGCATCTCTGTACATCTTTATGAATTGAATTAAGAGAACCTCGCCTCCCTCGGGGGCAGCCGCCTCAACCCTAGCGGTTGCCAAAACCCTCATCAAGAGGTTCATTGGTGTTCACAACAACCAATTTTTGTTAGCAAAATCTATAAACTTTTCTAGTTTTTATATTTTTGGTGGTTTCATGAGCATTGTCTACATGTTCGAGGCATCAGTATCGAAATACTCTGGAAACAGAATTGTTCTCTACCCACCAAAGGATTACCAGGAGAAGCTCAGGAAGTTCCACGGGAAGAAGGTTAAGGTATTAGTAGTTATAGAAACTGATTAGCTCAAGTATTTTACAGCTATTCACAAGTATTTGCAGTTGATGCAGACCCAGCTACGGCTTAGAACTGAGAAGAGATATCTACAGCTATACAAAGATCTCTACAATCCATTTATAATCTGTAGTAGGCTCCTAGTTATTAATGGTATGGGATGGATACATTGGTTAAGGTCTATATAGAGACGTATGGATGTGCGTTGAATAAAGCTGATAGTTTGACTATGAAGAAGCTTCTAGCTGAGAATGGTTATGAAGTTGTTGAAGTTCCTGAGGAAGCTGATGTAGTTATATTGAATACATGTGTTGTTAGGTATGATACAGAGGTTAAAATGTTTAAGAGGATTGAGCGGCTAGTTAAATTAGGTAAAAAGCTAATAGTTTCAGGTTGTTTAACAAAGGTCTATCCATATAAGGTTAAAGCTATAGATAACTCTATTTCTATGGTGTCTCCACAGAGTGTTGACAAAATTATTGAAGCAGTTGAGAGTTGGAAACCTGTTTACTTATTTGATGAGTTTAAGAATTTTGATGTACTTCCTGAGATAGTTGAAGGAGTTAAAGCTACTATACCTGTAGCAGAAGGTTGTTTAGATGAATGCTCGTTTTGTGTTGTTAAAATTGCTAGACCTCACTTACGTAGTGTACCTATAGAGAAGGTTGTTGAAGGAGTTAAAAAAGTTTTAGACAAAGGTGCTGTAGAAATAGAGTTAACAGCTCAAGATCTTTCAGTATATGGCTATGACCTCTATGGAAGATACTCTTTACCTGATCTATTGAAGAGTATACTAGAGATAGAGAGAGAAGAATTCGTTATTAGACTTGGACAGATGAACCCTAGACATCTGGTTTACTTTCTTGATGATATCATTGAAATACTTAGAGATCCACGAGTATACAAACATCTACATATACCTATTCAAAGTGGTAGCAACAAGGTTTTAGACTATATGAACCGTAAACATAGTGTAGAGCTCTTCATAGATATAATTAAAGAACTTAGAAACAAAGTTGAAGGTATACACCTAGCTACAGATATTATAGTTGGTCATCCCGGAGAAGACGAAGAAGACTTTGCGAAAAGTATTAACTTAATAACTGAGTATAGAATTGACAGAGTACACATAGCCAGATTCTCCCCTAGACCTCAAACAAGATCTTCCTTAATGCCTCAGATACCAGATCCTGTGAAGAAGATAAGGAGTAGCTATATAGAAAAAGTTTATGAAGCTATTGCACTAAACCTTAATCTTGAGTATGTAGGCTCCATAGCTAAAGTTTGGATAACAGAAGTAGATCGAAGTAAAGATAAAGCTATAGGCAGACTTTTTAACTATAGACCTGTTGTCCTCGATGTTGGAGCAGAATCCATGGGGAAACAAGCATATGTTTGGATTGAAAATGCTACTTTTTACGACTTAAGGGGAAAAGTTCTAAGTTATACCTAGTTGTATCCTCTGATCTCCTCTCCACCTTATAGGATAGAAGTTCTCTCCAGGAGGTTTATCGTCTTACAACATCTATTCAAGTTCATATCTGTTATATGTACAGAATTCGGTGGTCAAAACCATCCGTATAAATGCCAGTTCTCATAGTCACATCTCTCACATAAACATACCTAGAAACAACTGTTCATCTCTGAGAATTTGCAAGTACTAAAAACATTACAAGATTTCTCTCCATCCCTACCTTAAAGCGAGACTTTCAGTTTTCAGAGCTAGTCACAACTAGTTATAACAATTGTTGCATATACGCTTCGTATAGGCTTTAGTGGTTTCTATAGTAGTTGTCTAACTTCTTCTGCTTTATACTGTAGACAAAGTCTAGGATGCCGGTTATAACTTCATTAGGGGTTCTTGTTTTCATCTCTATGAAGTTCTTAAGCTCTTCAATACTTGGATTGCGTAGGATAGGTCCTTTTTCAAGAGCGTTCTTCACATTTAATCTTATTTGCCAACTACCAACAGTATATATGTACTGAGGAAGGATCTCTCGTAGAATTACCACCTTAGCTTGCTTGCCTATCTTGAATAGATATTCAGCTATACTTGTTCTAGCAGCTATGTAGCCTCCATCCATATATGTATATTTTCCTAAAGCATATTCTTCTAAAGATATGTATTCTGTAGTTGCACTAGGATTGAAAATAGATGAAGGATGCCATATTTCAATCCATAGACCTCTGTAATAACCTGGAGCTATTATTATGATATACTTATTGTACATATATTCACTGTAAAATACTTTAATATCAGCTACGGGGGCTCTAGATCTTATCGATGAAAGGAGGTGATCCCCTATTACCTTGTCAACAGCTGTTATAGACCAACGAGTTGGCACGGCTTTTCTATTTCTAGATGTTCCTAGAAGACCGAGGGAAAAAGCCTTTGTTATAATGTAGAAATCTACCCCATCCCTATACAAGCTGAGAACAGCTTCTGAAGCCTTCAAATCATCTTCGAAAACTTTTTCTATAGGTTTAGGTATTCTAGGATTGCTTGTAACCTTAATAGCTTTAGCGATAGCTGATGGACCTAGAGGAGGAATTATAGAATCAAGTACAATCGATTTCCTAATTATCTTCTCGATTACAACCTCGATATCTACAGGTTTTATGGATACTGATGTCAGTAGAACATCTAGATCTAAAGATCTCGGTATCTGGTAGACATATAGTCTAGGTGTTGCAGTAAGAACAAGGTTGCTCCTTAAATCGATTATATCTTCTAACCCTAATCTTCCAAACCATTGATCAGGATTATCGTAAAATGACGCCTTATCCCCTCTAACCCCTGGGGGAACACCCAGATATACCCTTATACTAGGATAACCAGATTCTCCAACAATAACAGTAGGAGGTGTAGACCCAGCTACACTCCCTTTCTCAACCATTGATACAGCTTTGGATCTATATATAGTGGAAGATATCAGAGGACATCTCTTTAAACCACACAACCTTCTATAACCTTTGCATATTATACATATCTTCGAATTACTTTTAATCACTTGCAATACCGTAAAGAACACTAATTCGAGGATTGATAAACTCTGCTGTAGATAAGCAACATAGTTGATTTAGTAATACAAAGATTTAAACAATAATAGTAATTACTCAGTCTTTGAAAATATATCTTACCCCTTCTACATCACAACTCTTAAAATAATCATCACATTGTTATACATATACTAACGGAAGAAAAGTCTACGATGAAGCATTAACTTTCATCTAAATCTCTAACTATTCATTGGAGCAAACTTTGTAATAATACGAACTTCACTAAGGTATTTCTATATACAGATATGGATTCCTCTTTATATGAAGAAAATTACGTTAAACATTTTTATACCGAGTACCATTCTGTTTTTGGTGACCGTCGATGGATAGAGAGAATGCTTTGAAACTCCTTCAGCAGTATTTAAAAGACGAGAAGATGGTTAAACATTGTCTAGCTGTTGAAGCTATAATGCGGTACTTGGCTAGAAGGTTAAGTGAAGATGAGGGTTTATGGGGGTTAATAGGCCTTCTCCACGATATTGATTACGACTACGTTGGTAGGGATATGCATAGACACGGTTTAGAAGCTTTAAGTATACTGAAGGATAGAGAATTGCCCACAGAAGCTTTAGAGGCTATAGCTGGTCACAATGAGCATAACGGGTTTAAGGTAGTTAACGAAAAAGCTTTGAAATTACTACACGCTTTAAGAGCTTCGGATCATGCTTCGGGGTTGATTATAGCAACCGCGTTAGTTATGCCTAGCAAGAAGCTTGCTGAAGTTAAGCTGGAAACCCTTATGAAGAAATTTAAATCTAAAGATTTTGCTAGGGGTGTTGATAGAGAGAGGATAAGAGAGGTTGAGATGCTTGGAATTAAATTGGAGGAATTTCTAGAACTAGCTCTTAATGCTTTGAAAAGTATAGCTGATAAACTAGGTCTATAGTTCTAGAGCTTATACTAGTTCAGTTTTTATCTCAAGAAGGTCTCCGTTCGTTAGTATCCAGATACGGTATTCACCATCTATGCTACTGATTATCAGCCAAGGTACTCTCCATAACTTCATACCCTTTAAATCTTCTGAGCTTGGCACTGGTGGAGCAGGATGGCTATGAGCTAGGAGTACTATATCCATGCCTTTACCTTCAGCATATCTAAACACATTATATAGACACATAGGGTCTATGATGAACCTAGTCCTAGGGTTTTGCGAGATATTTCTACATTCAAACACTTCATCAACTCTATACACTCCTCTTTCTACAATTCCTATGCCGACGAAGACCTTTTCCTCATCTACATCTATACACCTCGACACAATTTCTTTAACCAACCTCAAAGGTATAACAACCGTTAGACTACTCAACGGTGCAACCTTTCAACTACTCTTCATCTAATATTACAGCTTTATCTTCTAGCTACTAACATTTAAATATTTCTTCATATTCTTAGAGCACTAGGTGCTTATATGAGAGCATATATATCTGTAGATTTAGAAGGGATGCCATTCATAGTCTCTCCAGAGCATTTAGTTTTAAAAGGTGTTCTATTCAATGAAGCTAGAAAGATAATGACAAAGATAACAGTATTCGTTGCAGAAACTCTTAACAAGCTTGGATTTGATGAGGTGTTTATAGCCGATAGCCATGGATCCATGGTTACAATTGATGTAGATAATCTACCTGACTATATATACGTCATTCGAGGATGGCCTAGACCGATGAGTATGGTTGTAGGGATAGAAAGAGCTGATGTAGCTATTTTCCTAGGATACCATGCTAAAGCTGGAATATCGAAAGCTACTTTCGATCATACCTTTAGTAGTGCTAAAGTTGATAGAATTGAAGTTAACAGTATAGAGGTTAGTGAATATCTATTCAATGCATATATAGCTGGACACTTTGGTGTTCCAGTAATCCTAGTTGCTGGTGATAAAGCTTTGATAGAAGGTGATGTTGCTAAGTATACTCCATGGGTAGAGAAAGTGGTTTTCAAAGAATCTCTATCTAGGTATTCATGTATAAGTCCAAGTCTTTCAAGGATTCTTAAAGATCTCGAGAAAAGTCTTAAGAATGCTGTTGAAATGTTCAAGAAGGGAAATATGTTGCCTATTAAAAGTTCCTACCCTATGGAGATAAAAGTTAGGTTCTTAAGCACGGAGATGGCTGATGCAGCTGAGCTTTTACCAATAGTTGAGAGATTAGACGGTAAAACAATTAAATTCATGGCTAAAGACGCTGTTGATGCTGTTAAAATACTCGAATTAATCTTATTAGCAAACCCAAAACCACAAACATAAGCATCTCGATAATCTATAGGGTAAAGTATCCTATCTATAGTAGTTTTATTGGACATTACCAAATTATGTTAAACCAAATAGTAATTTCGAATTGTTTACAATTATTGTTTTAAACATTTTATGTACCTACAATTCCTTTTTAGGTAAAATAAATTCAAATATCTCAGAAATTAATTTTCACAGGGGGTTTGATGTACATAAAGAATAAAGATGATTTAGTAAAAAGCTCTCTCCATAAATTAGTTGTTGAATTGATAGAACATGCTCTAGATACAGCTGACCCATATAAAGCTATAGTTAACAATATCAAGGTAGAAAAAGATAGATTATATGTTAGAGGTAAGGTAATAGACTTAGGTAAACGTGTTCACGTCATAGGTTTTGGTAAGGCTTCGAAAAGAATGAGTGAAGCTGTGATTGATATACTCAGTGATAGAGTTTATGGAGGTGTTATCATAGCACCTAGTGATGAAGGCAGACTAGCATCTTTAGAAATTATTAAAGGGGATCACCCTATACCTCGAGAGAATACCTTAAGATCTTCTCAAAAACTGTTGGACTATCTCGTAGATAACGTATCTGAAGAAGATACAGTTGTAGTACTGATCTCTGGAGGAGGGTCTGCTTTATTCGAGGTACCAGAGGATGGTATAAAACTAGATGATATTGCATATATATCTAGAGAGCTTATGAAGAGAGGGGCAGATATTGTTGAGTTAAACACTATAAGGAAAAGGCTTTCAAAAGTAAAAGGAGGTAAACTTCTTAGATTTATAAAAAGTAAAAACATTGTATCGCTAATATTAAGCGATGTTATTGGAGATAGACTAGATACAATTGCGTCAGGGCCAACAGCACCAGATGAAACTACTTTTAGAGATGCTTACAACATTTTGGTTAAGTATAAGCTATGGGACGAGATCCCTGAGAACATTAAAACCATCTTCACTAAGGGTATGTTGGGAGAAATCCTTGACACCCTTAAGCCTGGCGATGAACTGTTTAATAAGGTCCAGAATATTATTATAGCTAGTAATTATATTGTTCTTGAAGAAATTGCTAAAAAAGTTGAAGAATACGGGTTTAAATCTGTAATACTCACGAGTTTACTTGAGGGAGAAGCAAGGGAGGTTGGCAAAGTTTTAGCATCAATAATTAGAAGTATTGACCTATATGGTAAACCAGTTTCAAGACCTATAGCGTTAATTGCAGGAGGAGAAACTACTGTAACAGTTAAAGGTTCAGGTATCGGAGGGAGGAACCAAGAGCTCTGTTTATCGCTTGCTATAAGGATAAAAGGTTTACCGAACATTGTTGCAACTTGTTTTGCTACTGATGGTGTAGATGGTGTTAGCCCTGCAACAGGTGCTATAGTTGATGGAGAAACCGTTGATAGAGCTTTAAACCTTGGTCTAGATCCTCAGAAATATCTCGATAACAACGATAGCTATACATTCTTTAGTAAATTAGGATCTGCAGTAATAACAGGGTACACAGGTACAAACGTTAACGATGTATTCGTTGTCTTAATGAAGTAGTTAATCTTTTATTATTTCAATGGATCAACTGAACCAGTATTTTAGCAAGTACGCCAGGAGTCTTAATGAATTCTATAAACATCTTAACATGGTTATCGTACAAATAGCTCTTATATACTTCAACAATAATACTTCTCTTTTTTGATAAATGTTCTATTGAAGGTAATATCCTCTCACCAGCTCTATACAGCAAGAAATGTTGTTTAAGCTCCCGTATAAGAGATGTTATTTTTTTCTGAATAAACTGAGGGTTGTGGATATTTTCCCCATATATCTTAGACGTTATAGAGATTGCGTATAGCCCTCCACCGCTTAAGCTTTTTACCATGGCTAGTGCATCCCCTATGCCAAGGATTCTACCTATAACAAGTTTCTTTGGATAACCTCTCAATACAGTTCCTCCATAGGTATCTTCTACTCTATCTACTTCAACATTAAGTCTTTTCTCAAATAGTTTTTTAGTGAATCTAAGGTATAAATCTGGGCTATCTTTAACTGCAACACCTACTACAGCTTTTCTATCATCTTTTGGTACAAACCATGCAAAACCTTCACGATTTACCCCTAGGTATGTGTAGAGAGTTTTAACTTGTTCATATCGGAGTTTCTTATTTAAATACACACTCTGCTGAAGACTTTTTAATGGTTTATAGATGGCTTTTAAACCTACTGCCTTCGAAAGCCTTGGAGGGTATCCTTCGCTAATTACAACTGCATCGAATAATTCATTTGAGGGTTTCTCTCCAAGAATTCTATACCTATCACCAAGATTCTCTATGCCTACAATATGTTCACCATAATTAATTTTAACACATTTACTTTCCACAAAATCTATAAGCATCTTCTCATGAGCAACTCTATCGATTTTATATATAGAGTCTTTATCAAATACTAGACAAAGGTTTAAACCTCCGTGTGTACTTATCTCTACATATCTATAGCTATTCTCAATAAATTTATCTGCGTAGGGTATTCTAGCTAAGGTCTCTCTAGATATTATACCTGTACAGTGTTTCCTTGGTATATAACTTACATTCCTCTTCTCGAAAATAACTACGGTATTGATATGTTTATTTGATAGAAGGTGTAAAGTTGTTAAAAGACCTGATATCCCCATACCCACTATAGCAATATTCATTTTAAACACTTGGTAAGCTCATCAATAATCTCTTGAACTTCCGTACTCATATCTAATCCTATCTCTAAATTTTTCACTGGTATACCTAGAATCTCAATCTCTAAATCCTTTAGAAAGGTCTTAAGATACCCAAGAATAGTTTCTAAAGGAATTGAATGTGTTGATAAAGGTATATAGTCTCTAATCTCATTAAGCGACAATAATATTAACGCTTTGACAAAAGTTGGGATGGCAACTGCATCTATAATCACCATTCTACTAATCTTTTTTTCGATAATCTCGTGTAGACACATCTCTAGACCATATTCGCAAAGAACTACATTAGCATAACTAATTTCTTCAAGTATTTTTGAACAAAATTCAAGAGCTACTCTATCATCTGATCTAATGTATGTACCTATACATACTAATGCAAATCCACTACCTATACGATCTTCTATATATTTACATGTATCTTCTATACCTATAATCTTCATATCTATTCACTAACGATTCTGTTAACTATGGGTAGAAGGTTCCCACCGAATAAGTTAAAGAGATAACTATAGTTACCGTAATGCTTATGGATCTCGTTTACCCATGGTAAACAAGTTAAAACTTCGATACCTATGAAACTACTTAATTTTTGTAAATACATTAAATCTCTATCTTCTCTACACATATTGCCTACAATACCTATAATAAACTGTTTTTCGCTTTGAAGAAGCTCTACAACTCTTTGTGCTGAAGATATTGCTAAAGGATCAGGTGTCGAGATTATCAAATACTTTGCTTTTCGAGTAAATTTACTGAACTCTAATATTTCATCAGAGAACCCTGGAGGGGAATCAACAACAAGTATATCGCTATCCCATCTGGTTACTGATAGAAGCTCTCTTACTATATTAACTATGTCTATTCCTCTCAATGGTAGGAGCTTGTTCTTTGTAAAGAAGGCTATAGTCATGAATTCAATGTTCTCCCCCGGTATCTTCATGGGAAGTATACCCTTATCCTCCTCTATTCCCACTTCCTCTATGTTCAACCCAAGTACTATGTGTGTAGTTGGATTAGTCACGTCAAGATCTAGTAGAGCTGTTTTTCCATACCACTTACTGATGGCTAATGCTAATAGAACTGATACTGTTGTTTTACCAACTCCTCCTTTCGGGCTTAGCACGATTACTACTTGTTTAAACCGCGATAACCTTCTAGGTATTATTGATAGCCTTGGATCCTCATGTTCTTTAGCTAAGCTCGACATAAAGCCCTCTACCCGAGACTATCTCGAAATCTCTCGAGCTACACTTGGGGCACGTGATGTATATACGAACTGTTTCTGGAATAAAGTGGATATACTCTCTATACTCTTCACTTAGGGGTTGAAGATCTATCTCCCACTTATATCCGCATCTCATGCACTTAGCAACTGCTTTTTCTTCATCTAAAACAATATTCTCTACAGATACCCCATATTCATCTTTAAGTAATTTCAGTAGCTCTTCTAAAGCAAACAATAGAATATCCCTATCTATCTGCTGTAATACACCTAGTTTTATCTTCAACACTGAAAACCTATTAATATTATTTTCAGAAGCTTTCTTTTTAACAGTTTCAACAATAGCTTCTGCTAAAGCCCACTCATGCATTATACCAACCTTAAATAACTTTTACTCTGTTTACTTTACTTAGGCGCTTTTTTATTGTTTACTATAAAGACTTCGACAATGTTGTACAGAAGGTTCTGAATTTCTATTAATTGATCAAGGGGATCCATAGCTTTATCCTCGTTAAGATCTGTTTCAACAGATATGCTTAGCTCTGCCTCGCTATTCTCTAAAATTGTTACTGTTATATCGTAACGTTTAAGGTTTTTACCAACGGTTTTACCTCTTACTACTGTCAGAACAATATCGCTAACAGTGTGAAGTTCTCTAGAACATATAGCTATACCTATATCTTTAAGTGTTTCCTCTACCTCTTCTAAACCTATGTTTCTATACCTAAAAGTTGACCTTAAGAGAATGTGAACCTTTCCCTCTTTTTCGCAGAACTTAGAGAAAGTTTTATCTATATTAGTAAAAGTGTTCTTAGCTAGACTAAGCAATTTACTTGATAACGTTGGCCCAGAATCAATTAAAAAGTTTATCTGGGCTTCTCTTAAAGAATTCACAAATAATCTAATCTCGAAATTTGTTCCAACTATGAACATATGGGAACAGTTTGGCTTCTCGTAAGCTATGCTCATAGCTTTATCTTTGAACAACGTGTAGAGGGTATAACAGATATCATCTAAGCTACTGGGTTTCAGCAAATATTTACGGGATAAACTTAGCGTTGTGCTGATATATCTCATGAATTGATGTTCCTTTTAGTTAGATTCTTCAACAACTTTAAACTGTGTAAAAAGGTTTATAGCTGTTACCCTAAATCTCTCTACATCGATTACTCCTACCCCTTCCCTTGGTATCCCGTAGACAACGTAGTCTATACCTCTACCTACGAGGCTTACGGCTAAGGCTAGAAGATCCTCCTCCCCTTTAACTACAACGAGAGCTCGATGAAAAATGTCGAGTGCTTTAACTATAGTTTGTATACAACCTTCTGATATGGAACCCGGTGAATTTCTACACTCAAATACATAGCTGAAGTACTTTATGAAACTGTTTATATCGTTGTAAAACTCTCGGAGTGTTTTACCATCAATTATGCATATCCTTGGTACCCCTACGTAATTTAAGAAGGTTGAACATACTATATCTCCTACAACAGCTACTCTGTGAAGATATATATAAAGTTCCGAACGGAGTTTAAAACCTACGAATTCTCTTAAGCCTTTGATAGAATTAACATAGTTCTCCGCGTAGATATGTATATACGAAAAAATTTTCCTTAGGTTTTCCGGTAAGATATACCTCTTCATAGCTTATATCTCTAGAACTATGTACACCTTGTAATCTTCTAAATTGTATTCAATAGCATCCCTAGGTTTCTCTAAAACTATCTCTACTTTCCCAACCCTTGTTTCTCTCGCTATATACTCTTTATATTTCTCTATAGATCTACAAACAATCTCTGTATCAGCATATATACTTAACTTCTTAGCTATGTAATCCACAGCTAGGTTCTTCTCCTTACGTAACATTTGAACTCTTCTAACAATATCCCTAGCCAGACCCTCCATAACGACCTCTTCATCAAGAGCCATGTCGATGTACGCTTTTACCTCCTTAAGATCTATCTCTACAGGTTTAGTTAAACGTAGATCAGATATCTTATCTGCTATCTCTACATTCTTGATATTTGCGTAGACTTTTAGAACTCCTACAGCATTCTTAAAGAGCTCTATCTGACCAGAAGGAACTACGATAATAGCTTCTTTCAACGGCCATCTCCTCTTAATACCATAGCTATTCCTAAGAGCTAGCACCTCATCAGCAAGTTTAAACATTTGCGATGTTACTCTCCATATATCTTCTTTAAGAAGTTCTTCAGGTAGAGTTGGCCAAAGCTCTAGTTGAATGCTTTCTTTAACTGCTCTACCTTGGCTATATTTCTTTACAAATGCTTGGTAAAGATACTCTGATATATAAGGTGCAAAAGGTGTTAAAGCTTTTATTAGTGTTGATATTACTATGAATAATGTTGCATATGCAGCCCTTTTCTCTGGAGCATCTTCTTCTAGCCAAACCCTAGGCCTTATAACAGTTATGTATCTATGACTAAGTGTTTCAATAACGAAATTCAGCAATTCTCTTGTAGCTAAATGTAGATCTCCTGACAATGTTTTATCACTTACGTATTTCAACATATTGTTTAGTTCATATAGAACCCAGTAATCTTCGGCTGTAAGTTTCTTAATATCGTTTTCTAGAGTACTTGTACTCCATTTATCTAGATCCATGTATGTTATAGCGAAGTTTACAGAATTCCAGAGAACATCTAGAATCCTCTTAACATCCTTTGTTTCATCGGGATCGAAGTTTATGCTATCCCATGGAGTTGCTTTGATCAATAGGTATAGCCTTAGTATATCTGCTCCATTCTTTTCCATAAAGTCTAGAGCATATATCACATTGCCTTTACTCTTACTCATTTTTTTACCATATTTATCTAGTACATGTCCTTGGCATAGAACTGATTTAAACGGTGAGCATCCATGCATAACAGCTGATGTAAATAACAATGTATAGAACCATCCTCTAGTTTGGTCGACAGCTTCTGTTATCCAATCGTAGGGGAATAATGTAGTGAACATATGCTCAGCGTTTATCTGTATAAGTGAAGCTGTATGAGCAACACCGCTATCCATCCATACATCTACTACATAAGGTTCTCTAAACATATCCCCTCCACACTTAGGGCATCTCAATATAACTCTATCTATCCACGGTCGATGGACATCCGCAGGGGGTTCATCTGATTTACTCATCTTCTTTATCTCTTCAACACTATCTACTGCTACTCTATATCCACAGCTACGGCATGTCCATATGGGTAGTGGTGTTCCCCAGTACCTTTCCCTAGATATACACCAATCCCTGGCATTAGTAAGCCAATCACTAAACCTTTTACCAGCCCAATCTGGTCTCCAAACAACTTTCTCGTTCTCTTTAAGCATAGTCTCTTTAATTGGATCTACCTTTATGAACCACTGCCTATCAGCAAAGAACATTAGAGGTGTTCCACATCTCCAGCAATGTGGATATTCGTGTTGATATTTTCCTAGATGTGCTAAGAGGTTCTTTTTCTTAAGGTCTTCAATAACAAATTTATCTGCTTGTTTAAACCATAGACCTCTATACTTACCAGCTTCTTCTGTAAACATACCGTTCTTCTGTAAACTGTTGAAGACAACAAGCTTGAACTGTTTACCGAGCTCGAAGTCCTCGGGTCCATGGGCAGGGGCTATGTGGACTATTCCTGTACCCTCCTCCATGCTCACCCATTCAGCTACTAAAACTCTGTGGTTCTCCTGTCCATGGTTTTTATGGGTGGGAACCTCTTCTAGTAGTGGGTGTATGTATCTTCTATTGAAAAGAGTTGAACCTAGGAACTTGCCCACTACTTCATAATCTTTTAACCCAGCTTCGTTTACAAAGGGTTGCAATCTTTTCTCAGCTAACACCCAGTATTCATCCCCAACTCTTATCTTGACGTAGATCTCATTAGGGTGAACTGCAACTGCTTCGTTATCTATTATTGTCCAAGGCGTTGTTGTCCAAGCTATTAAGTAAGTTCTCTGCTCATCTTCTAGAGGTATTTTGAAGTATAAGCTAGGATCCTCGACAACTTCATAGCCTTGAGCAACTTCATGTGAACTTAGAGCTGTTTCACATCTTGGGCATACAGGTACAACTCTGAAATCCTCGTAGAGCCATTCTTTCTCCCAAGCTTTTTTGAGGAATCTCCATACAACCTCTATATATTTTGGATGCCTAGTTTCATAAGCTCTATCATAATCAAGCCATAGACCAAGTCTTTCACTAGCTCTCCTCCAATGATCTATATAGAAATCTACTATTTTCTGACATTCTTGTATAAACTTCTCCACCCCGTACATCTCTATATCTTTCTTAGACTTTAGCCTAAGGTTCCTCTCAACTTCAAGTTCTACAGGAAGCCCTTGGGTATCCCAGCCAGCTTGATCCCATACACAGTAGCCATTCATTCTAGCGAATCTCAGCATAACATCTTTGAATGTTCTCCCTCTAGCATGCCCTACATGCATAAATCCGTTTGCTGTAGGTGGACCTTCTAGGAATCTAAATATTTTGTTGTTATCTCTACACCTCTCTTCTATAACCTTTCTATATATGTTGTGTTTTAGCCAGAAATTGATTACCCATTTCTCAACAGTTAACGGATCGTACCTACTTTTAATCTGTGGAAGTTCCTCAGATAATGTTGTTCACCTTACCAAAATACGTTAACTTCTTCAATCTACAAAAGGGAATTACGTAGCTTTATAAAGTTTAAATATGTTTACAGTCAATTACTAGCATATCTTTGAACCAGGCTCAACACCTTCAGCAACAGTTATTATCACAGGTTTTCCTCTATCACATGTAGCTAGTATCATTCCTTGGCTCTCTAAACCCATAAGCTTCTTAGGTTTTAGATTAGCTACAACTACAACATATCTACCTATAAAATCTTCAGGTTTATACCATTCAGCTAAACCAGCTATTATCTGCCTCTCTTCAGCACCAAGATCAACTATAAGTTTAATTAACTTCTTAGACCCTGGAACCTTTTCAGCATGCTTAACTAAACCAACCCTAAGATCAACTCTTCTAAAAACATCTATATCGATAAACTCTGCACCATACTCTAACCCTTCCCCACTCTGATCTGAACACATCAAAATACTTCACCAAATAATCTAGACTATGAAGAGCATAAAAACGTTTTCTACAAATCTTTAAGCAGATCACCAAGTATATGAACTACTAGCCTATACAAATTATGCTTAGTATCTCAATAATTCCTACACAATATGAAAGCTTATTACCTAAACATATATCATATCTTTAGAGCTACTGGTTGGGGCCCGTAGTCTAGCTTGGCTAGGATGCGGGGTACACCTGGTATGGGTGCCCGACTCGGGACCCTCTTCGGCGGAGATCCCCGTGGTCCCGGGTTCAAATCCCGGCGGGCCCACTAACAATAAATTCTCTCACATGATCAATAATCTTCTCCAGGTTTAAACCTTGCTTCAAGAGCATAATTACCAGTGTTTGATGCCCCATGATATCTTCTGTTACCCCTTTTCTATAGAGATGTATTCCAAGATCGTAGGCTAGGGTATCTCTGGATTTTATTATAAGTATTTCTCTACCTTTCTTATTCTTTGTAAGAAGGACTATAGGAGATTTGAATAGTCTGTAGAGAGCTGATGCAATCGCTGTTGATTTGTATGGATATCTGCTATTCCTTATATCCACGAACCTTATATTGAATATTCTTCTACTACTTAAAGCAATTTCATTTGCTACTGATTTCAACTCCTTTATATACTCTGGTGAAGATTTTGCAAAAATCGTTACATCAGATGCAAATGGCATAGATATCATAGGTAATGGTTCTGTTAACCATCTAACCACTTTCACCCATAAATCCCTACTCCTAGAACTTGATAAAACCCTTGATAAGTTTGCAACTATATCGATAAGCTTTCCGTGAATTTGCTTTACAGATTCCTTCTCCCTACCTCTCTCAATAGCTGTTACAGCTTCTACAAACGCTTTCAACCTCTCATTAATATCTATACCTACAGACCTTAGCTGGTTGTAAACTAGCATAGCTGTTGAAGTTTTCCCTAGAACAATGTTGTTCACTAAAGGCTTTATAGAATCAACATGTATTGCTGTAGAGATGTGATGATCTATATAGAGAATACCTATATCTCTAGACCCTAAGAACCTCAAAGCTCTATCCATATACTTAGAGTAAGCAATATCAAGAAAAACAACGAAACCAACACTACTATCAACAATCTCTTTAACAACTTCAAAAACACTTCTAACAGTTGAAGGAAAAAGAAATACCTTCTCCCTACCCTTTAGAGGAAAACCCCCTACAACTTCCTGAGAATAAAAAACTTGAGCAGCTGAAACAACACCATCAGCATCCCAATCAGCTACAACACCAACAACCATAACGAAATACACCATAAAAACAATAATATAGAAACAAGTTAAAAACTATTAAACAACACCTAGAGAAATAGCATAAAGCTTATAAGCAAAAACAACACCAATAAATTACAGTGCCGCGGTAGTATAGCCCGGCCAGTATGCGGGCCTGTCGAGCCCGTGACCCGGGTTCAAATCCCGGCCGCGGCGCCAAACAATAGAAAATAGCTATGAGCTTTTTCTACTTCTTCTCAATGGATTGTTCTGAGCATTGTATTGTCTGATATCCGCCACATGCAATGATGAAAATCGTTGATTTTACTAATTGAGCTAATGTATTTACTTACGGTTCTCTGGAAGGTGAGAAGAGTTGACAAATCAAAGATCTTCTCGAAGTAAGGCCTGAATATCTCAAAGTCTTCCTAGCCTTAGCCTCATCCCGTACAACCAAGCCTCTAGCTCAGCCCTAGCAACAGCCCTATCCCTATACTCCTTTCTAAGCATGTAGACCTCACTATCCCAAGATATTAACCACAGGACATGGGATATGTTCCAAATTACCCTAAACCTCTCGAGAACCTCCTTAACAACTAAATGCTGAAAACCAAGGCAGTTACTACTACTTACGCACTAACACACAGAATTAAAGCATTTCACCAAAACCAGCTATCTAAATCTTCTCAAGTCAAAACATTAAAGTTACACTAAGTACCGCAAGCCCAAACTATTTTCTTAGCAATTCTCACCATCACACAATAAACATTGATAGAACTGTTCTCTAAATACTCAGAAAGAGCTATTTACATTACTGTTAGCAAAGTCTCTCTATTTTGAGTATGTAGGTTTTTAAGTCTTCAGCTTACAGATTTATTACATAGAGATTGAGGTAGAGCTTTTTGAGAAAAAACTTAGGTAAGACTTTAGTAGTATTTGTAGTAATTGTTTTAGTTACTGCTGTAACACTATATTATTCCCTAGGTAGAAAAGGTATTGAAAAAACAACATCAACTCTCACACCAACAACTATAACAACAACATTTGTAATTACAAGTACAGCTACTGAAACAATGACAAGAACTGTTACAACAATTATGCTCACAAGAACTACATTAACACAGGCAACAACTGTTTCTGTTATAGAGAGATATACCGAGACAATGATAATACCGAGACAATGATAAAAACTGTTACAGTTACTATTGCTCCACTCGATTCTGATGGTGATGGGATATCTGATGAGAAAGAACTGAAGTATGGTACAGATACATATAAACCAAACTATCTCTTCGCCTACGCCTTAAAGAAGTTGCCTGAGGAAGAAGCACTGAAATTTAGAAATGTTGAGAACTTCAACATTAGCTCCATAAGCTTAGTAGATCTATACACAAGTTTACTACAGGATAAGAGGAATTCAAAAGAAGTAAACGAACTATTAAAACAAATTCTCTCAGATAACATAATCAATGAGCTTGAGAAAAATCTATTCGACGATAAATTTGTTCACCCAACCCAACCAACAATAATAAACTTAAGTTGGATTCCCACAAGAACCAACCTAGATAAAATCTACGACATAAAAGTAACATTCGTTGCTAGAGACGATAAAACACCAATAGCCTGTGCAGAACTATACTTCAAACCAGTAGAATACCAATACATGATTGATAAATACGGTATGAGTTTGAAAGACTATCAAAAAGTATTCCCACCAGAGGAGGAAAGAAGCTACAATTTAACCCCAATAGATGGAGAATTCAATAGCCTAGAAGAAACCTTCACGGTTCAAATAACAAACATCACAGGCGGTAGAGAATACAAAATACTCATACTGGTCGAAGATAGTGCAGGGAACACTAAGACAGTAGAAGTAAAAACACCATACATAAGGCAATACGAGAACATAGGAAAGGTACTATATGTGAAAGGAGTAGTTCTGTGTGCGAATTATTTTCCATATTATCCTAGGCCGCATCCTTGGGAGTTACTTGAGCCCATGGCTGTCCATCCCCTGCTTGGTAAATATGATGTAGTAGACACTGTTGTTATTTCGAAGCATATTGACTGGGCTACTGTCCATGGAATAAACTGTTTCTTTATGTCATGGGTTCCAACGTGGGATGGTGGAAGCCTCCAGCTCCTAGAGAACATTGCTAGGTTTATGGATAATCCTTTATCATCCAACATTATGGTAGCCATTCAATATGAGGGTATTCAAGATAGACTTCGAAGAGCAGGAGTACAGCCGGATGCAATTGGCATTTACCATGTTGAGAATAGTAATCAATGGGAAACTATAGTAGAGGATATGAAAACACTAGAAAAACTATTTTTCACGCGGAATAACTACCTCAAAATCAACGGTAAGCCCGTCGTATACTTCTATGCGAGTGGCTCCCTCAGCGGCAATATATCCGGGTTCGTAGAAGACATTAAACGAGAAGTGAACATATACATGATATCCGACTATGCACATCCATGGGCTGCCACATCATCATTTACAATAAACAATACTGGTGGATGGATCGAGGAATGCGACAAAAGAGGTAATTGCTTCCTCATCAATTACGCAGTAAACTATGATGCCTGGACCACATGGGCTGCCGGCTGGTACACACCAGTAGTAGAGCCACTAGAGGAGAACTATCCAAAATTCCTAGACGAAGGATATAAAGTATGGAGTAAACTAGCATTAAAGTATAGCAAAGCATTTGTTCCCTCCATAATACCCGGGTTCATTAATCTTAAGGATCCAGATTTCCCGAAACTCCCAAGAAAACCCGAAATGTTCAAAGCAATGGTTTTAACAGCTCTAAAATATTCTACGACTCGTGCTGGAGAGAAAATAATAAAAATAGATACCTATAATGAATTTGGTGAAGCAACGGGAATAGAGCCCACTAGAGAGGAAGGCTTCGCCTACTTAGAGGTATTGCGTAGCATTCTCATGAATCTGACAAAGGATACTTCCCCACCGATAATTACGAGTCTGAACTGGGCTCCAACACGCGTAGTCTTAGACAAGGTTTATGACATTAACGTGAGTTTCACGGCAATTGATGATGAAAACCCAATAGCATACGCTGAGCTCCACTTCATCCCAGTTGAGTACTACTACATGGTTGAAAAGTACGGTATGAGGCCAGAAGATTATCCAAAAGTTTTTCCACCGGATAAAGAAAGAGTTTTTGTTTTAACACCAGTTGACGGAAAGTTTGATAGCTTGGAAGAGGAGTTTTCGGTTCAAATAAGAGATATTGTTGGTGGAAGAGAGTACAAAATAGTTGCCTTGGTTAAAGACCTTGCAGGAAATGAAAAAATAGTAGAAGAAAAAACACCTTATATAAAACAATTTAAA
>Ga0080004_1189087_pt1 | contig 32108 bp, 37 predicted proteins | sample WasSprMetagenome_FD_69207 | JGI IMG/M metagenome (GOLD analysis project Ga0080004, IMG submission 69207) | Sulfidic aquatic microbial communities from Washburn Spring, Yellowstone National Park, USA - WS (SPADES assembly) (version 2) | ecosystem: Environmental > Aquatic > Thermal springs > Hot... | reverse complement strand
AAATTTCTCTTAGCGATGAAGCTGAAATTGTTGTTTCTAAAACAGCAGTAGCTGGAGCTGTAACTGGAGTTCCAACTGGATTAACAAACAACCTTCTTTTTGATTCCTTTATTTTGCCTTTAATTTTATCTTTAACTTTAGTTTGGCTTTTTAAATCAAGAATAATTCAGTTTGAAAGGTGGATAGATGAAAGAAAGAGAAATTTCCAAGAATATAAAGCTCAAAAATTACTTCAGGCAAAGATTGCTCAATTGAGATTGAAAGAGTTTTTCAAAAAATAATGAGACTACGTATGGATTTCGACTATGTCTTCGTCTTCTAAAATGTAATCTTTTCCAACAATTTTTGGTTTTTTAGAATCTTTTTTAAATAACTTTGCAAACTTAAAATTTTTAAAGAGATCTTCGTGAATTTCTCTTGCCAAATCAATCAATTTAGTTCCTTTTTTTACAACAAAAGGCTGATCAAAATTTGGAGGTCGATTTTTTGGTTTAGGATAAACCCTCACTATTTCCATTTTTTCAAAAATCTCCTTTTTTAAATCTTCCAAACCTATTTTCTTTAAAGTTGAAATTGGAAAAATTTCGAATTTATCTTTTATTTTTTCAAAATTTTCCTTTCCTTTTTCTAAATCAATCTTGTTTCCAACCCAGAGAATTTTTTTGTGGTTCAAATTTAGCTCTGAAATTTTGTTTTGAAAAAAATTTAAATCCTCAAAAAAATCTTCACTTGAAAAATCCAATAAAACTAAAAGTAAATCAGCATTTTTCATTATTTCTTTTTGCCATCCCAAAAAGAAATCTTTGGTAATTGGAGGCATATCTATTAATTGAAAAAGCAAGTTCTCATAAGGAACCATTCCAGGTTGAGGAATTTGGGTAGTGAATGGATAGGGAGCAACTTTAACATTAGCTTGAGTTAAAGCATTTAATAAACTTGACTTTCCAGAATTTGGAGGACCTAAAATTGCAATCTGTCCTGCCCCTTCTTTTTTAATAGAAAATAATTGGGTGTGTTTTGGTTTTTTCTTTTCTATCTTCCTTAATCTAGCTATTTTTCTTTTTAAATCCTCTTGAATTCTTTCCGTCCCTTTATGTTTTGGCACAATCCTTAATAACTCTTCATAAATTTGGATTTTTTCTTCAATTGAAGAAGCTTGATTCAATTTCTTTTGAACTTCAAAAAATTGAGGAGGCAAATTTGCCGGCATATTTTAAATTATATCAAATTTGCTATATTTTAATTAATGTTTGAGTTTAAAATTTTAAAAAAATCAAAAAGAAGTCTTGCCAGAATAGGAATAATTAAGACCCAGCATGGAGAAGTAATCACTCCTTCTTTGGTTCCGGTTGCTACTCAGGCAGGGGTTAAAACTTTAGATAGTAAAGAGGTTGAAGAAACAAAAACTCAAATTTTAATTTGTAACACTTTTCACTTGCATTTAAAGCCTGGAGAAAAAATTATTAAAGAAGCTGGCGGTTTGCATGAATTTATGAATTGGAAAAAACCTTTAATGACAGATTCTGGAGGATATCAAGTTTTTTCTTTAGGTTTTGGCTTTGATTTGAAAATCGGAAAAATTCTAAAAACTTTTCCAGAAGAAAGAAAAGAAAAAATAAAAAGAGGGGATAGCCCAAAATTTTTGAAAATCACAAGAGATGGTGTTTTCTTTAAATCTCCATTAGACGGAAAGGAACTATTTTTGGGACCAAAAGAGTCAATGAAAATTCAAAAAGATTTGGGCGCAGATATTATTTTTGCATTTGATGAATGTACCCCTCCTTTAGCCAATTTTGATTATGCCAAAGAGGCTTTAAAAAGAACTCATCATTGGGCAAAAATTTGCTTGAAAGAAAAAGGTGAAAATCAGGCGCTTTTTGGAATTGTTCAGGGATCGCATTTTAAGAAATTGAGGATAGAAAGCGCTAAATTTATAAATTCTTTAGATTTCGATGGATTTGGAATTGGTGGAGATTTGGGAAAGAGCAAAAAACAGCTTTTTAAAATTTTGAGCTGGGTGATACCAATTTTAAAAGAAAATAAACCCCGTCATCTTTTAGGAATTGGATATTTAGAAGACATAAAAGAAATTGTTAAATACGGAATTGATCTTTTTGATTGCACAGTTCCAACTCATTATGCTCGTCATGGAATTGCCTTTTCTGGAAACGAAAAATTAAATTTGAAAAAAAGCCAATTCTTAAGAGACAAAAATCCAATTGATAAAAATTGCAATTGCTTTGTTTGTCAAAATTACAAAAGAAATTATCTTGCGCATTTGGTTAGAGCGGACGAAATGACTGCAAAAAAACTTTTAACTTTTCACAACCTTTTTTATTTCAATACCTTTGTCGAAAAATTGAGGAAGGATATAGAGAAAGGTAAAATTTAATGGTATAATTTAGTTGATGGAAAAATTTGAAGAATTAATCAAAAAAAGGATAGAAAAAATGGGGTATTCTTTTGTCTCTCTTGAAATTCAAAGAAAAAGAAAAAGAGTGGAGTTAATAGTAACTATTGATAAAAAGGGAGGGGTAAGCGTTGAAGATTGTGCAAAAGTATCAAGAGCAATAGAACCAATTTTAGACAAAGAAGATCCTATTAAAGAAAGATATTATTTAATTGTTTCTTCACCTGGAATAAAATGAAAGAAAAAGATTTATTTTTGGGTATTGATCTTGGAGGAAAAGAAAATAAAACAACCGGAATTTGCATTTTAAAAGAAGAGCAAGGACTGAAAATTTATTTAAAAGAAAGAGTTTTTGGAAGAGAATTATTAAAAAAGATTTCTCCTTATTTGAAATGGGTAAAGGTAATTGCAATTGATGCTCCATTAACTAAGGGGGGAGGAAAAGGAAAAATGCGACTCTTTGAAAAATTTTTATCTCAAAAAATATTTCGCCAAAACAGAATCAATCCAATTCCTCCAGCTTTAATGCCTCAACTTTGCAACTTTGCATTTGAATTAAAAGGAAAATTGGCAAAAAGAGGTTTTGTTTTAGATATCAATTTAATTGAGGTTTTTCCAACATTTTTAGAAAAAATTTTAAATTTTAAAAAAATCGAAGAAATTTTAAAAGAGGAAAAAATCAAATTCTTAAACAAAGATGAAGAAATGGCATTTTATTGTGCAATTTTAGCATTTTTACATTCAAAATTTAAAACAAGGTATCTTGGATATAAAGACGGTTTTTTATTTTTGCCAGAACTTTCTTTTTGGAAAGAGAGTTGGAGAAAAAAAATTAATAATGCTTGGAAGGAAAAAGATAGGTTAAAATATCGTTATTTAATTTCTAACCTTTTTGATTAAATGAAAATCGAAAACTTAAAAAATCAAATCTTATGGACAAAACACTCAAAAGAAAAATTGCGCCAATATCAACTTTCAGAAAAAAGAGCTTTGAGAGTTTTAAAGAAACCTGAGAGAAAAGAAGAAGGAATAGTTCCTGGAACAATTGCTGTAATGCAAACTGCAGGAACAAAAAAGCATCCAAAAGAAATCTGGGTTATGTACGAAATAGAAAAGCAAAAAATAAAAATAATTAGTGTCTGGAAATATCCTGGAAAAAGCAAAATAGGGAAAACTCCAATTCCAGAAGATATTTTAAATGAATTAAAAGGTCAATATTAAAAAATTTAAATATATGACAACAAAAATCTTTGGCTGGGCACTGTTAATTGTTGGATTGGTAATAATCTTTTGGACCTTGTATTCTTGCTACAATATATTTACCGGGAAGGAAAAAGCCCCTGAAATCTTTAAAATTGATGTCAAAAAAACAGAAACCCAAACAAAAACTAAAATTCCTGCCACAGAAGAAGAAATGAGAAAGCTAATTAGTGAAGAATTAAAAGAAATGCTGCCAGTTGATTTATTCTCAAAATTGTTGAATTTAATTTCTCAATCAATTTTAGCTGGAATTTTTATTTTTGGTGGAAGCCAAATTTCTCAAATTGGAATAAAATTGATTAAAAAATGATTTTGAAAGAAGAAGCCAAATTTTTGGGTTGCAAGATTGATTTAAGAAAAGGAGTTTTTATTCCTAGAGAAGAAACAAGATTTTGGGTAAAAAAAGCTTTAAGAGATTGTGAGTTGAAAATTAAAATTTTGAAATTGAAAAAACCAAAATTTTTAGACATTTTTTCAGGATCTGGTTGCATTGGAATTGCTATTTTGAAAAATATCAAAAATAGTCTTGTTGACTTTGTGGATGTAGATAAAAAAGCAATAGAACAAATTAAAATAAATTTAAGTTTAAACAAAATTTCAAAAAGTCGTTATAAAATATACAAGTCAAATTTATTTGAGAAAATCAAGGGCAAAAAATACAATTTTATTTTTGCTAATCCACCCTATGTGGCAAAAGAAAGAATAAACGAAGTGCAAAAATCAGTCCTTCTTTATGAACCAAAAATCGCAATCCTTGGGGGAAAAGACGGGCTTTTTTGGATTAGAAAATTTTTAAATGAAGCAAAGGATCATTTGAAAAAAAATGGGGTAATCTTTATGGAATTTGACCCGCTACAAAAAGAAGAAATTGAAAAGATTTTAAAAAAATTAAATTTTAGAAAATTTTTATTTTGCCTTGACCAATTCAAAAAGTTTAGGTTTTTAATGGCAGAAAAATGATGTTATAATTAAAATATGGATGCATTAGAAGCTTTAAAAAGAAAATCTCTTTTAATCTTATTTTATGATTGGTACTTTGTTAAGGTTCCAAAAAAAATTCTTTTAGTTTTCAAAAATCTTTTAAAATTTGGTGAGTATTTTTTCTCTATCACTTTGCTTTTGAAAACCTATTTTTCTCATTGGCATGGATATCGTTGGGTTTATAATGTAAGGGGAATAGACATTTGGAAATTTTTTGAGGTGCATTTTTCAAACTTAATTTCAAGAATTCTTGGTGCTTTCATTAGAACTTTTGTGATTTTATTTGGCATTTTGTTTGAACTTGCTGTTTTAATTTTAGGACCTATTGTTTTAATTTCTTGGATATTTTTGCCATTAATTTCTTTAATTGCTTTTTTATATGGCTTCAAATCTTTATTTTAATATAGAGAGAGCAACAATTTTTGAGGTTGTCCAATTGGAAAAATTGCCAATCTTTAAATTTGCTCCTAAAATAAAGAAAATTTTTTCAAATTTGTTTTTCATTTTTCTTTTAGTTTCATTTTTCATCTATTTTCTTTCTTTTGCTCCACCTGAATTAAAATCGAAAATTAAATTTTTGCCAAAAGGGCTTGAAATCAAAACCCTTGGAATAGCTTTAATTTTTCTTTCTTTTTGGCTTTTGTTTTTAATCTTAGACAATTTCTTTAACTATTTAAAAAATTTGCCCCAAAAAATTGAGCTCAAAGACATTTTAAAAGTTCCTGGGCAACATAATTTAGCTGAATTTTTATCTTTTGATGTAGCAAAAGCAATAATTTTGGCATCAAATTTTGCAAAAAGAAAAAATATTCCCTTTAACTCTTCTGCTTTATTTTATTGTCTTTTAGATTTTCCAAAACTAAATTTTGTATTTTTGCGACTTCTTCTCGATAAAACCCAAATTAAAAAAATTTTAGAAAATTATGTCAAAAATGAAGTACTACCTCCAAATTTTCAAAAAACAATTTCAGATGCCTTAAGAATTGGAATTGAAAAAAAGCATCAAAAAATAGAAATTGGAGATTTGCTTTTGTCGGTAGCTGAAAATGATCCAATTTTTAAAAAGATCTTAATCGAAAGTAATTTAAAATTGGAAGATGTCGGAAATTTAGTTTGGTGGCTTGAAGAATTGGAAAAGGAAGATAAAGAAAGAAAAGAATGGTGGGAGTGGAAAAATTTAGTAAAATTTGGATCTATCGGAAAAGAATTTAGTGCCGGCTACACCATCACTTTAGATAAATTTTCAATAGACCTTACAAAAGAAGTTCAAAAAATGGGTTATCCTACAATTATTGGTCACGAAAAAGAAATTGAAGAAATGGAGAGAATTTTAGCTAGAAGAGAAGCCTGTAATGATCCTTTAATAGTAGGGGAGGCTGGAACTGGAAGAAAAAGCATGATTTTAGCATTGGCAGAAAGAAGCTTTTTTGGTCAAAGTTTGCCAGAAGTAAATTATCACCGAATAGTTCAATTAAATATGCAAGCTTTGCTTTCTCAACTAGAAAGCATTGAGGCTGTGGAGGCAACATTAGATACAATTTTTAGAGAAGTGGTTTTGGCTAAAAATGTGATTTTGGTAATTGATGAGTTTCATAATTATGTTGAAGGAAAAATTTTAAGACCTGGAGCAATTGATATTACTGGAATTTTGTCACCTTTTATCTCTCGCCCAGATTTCAGATTGATTGCAATTACAACTTACGAAGGCCTTCACAAAAACATAGAACAACATCCTTCAATTTTGTCATTTTTTGAAAAAATTGAAGTTTCCGAAATTACAAGAGAAGAAACAATGAAACTTTTGCAAAAATTTGCTTTGAAACTTGAAACAAAATACAAAATTTTGATTTCCTATCCAGCCTTAAGAGATATTTTTTATTATTGTGAAAAATATCTTCCAGCTATCCCATTTCCTGAAAAAGCATTAGATTTGTTAGAAGAGGTTGTTGTCCACTCTCTTCAAAAAAGAGAAAGAATAATTTTACCAAAACATGTTGCTAAGGTTGTTTCAGAAAGAACTGAAATTCCAGTTGGAGAAATTGAATTGGGAGAAAGAGAAAGACTTTTAAATTTGGAAAATCTTTTACATCAAAGGATTGTTGATCAAGAGGATGCGATAAAAGAAGTTTCTGCAGCATTAAGAAGAGCAAGAACAGAAATTAGAGTAAGAAAAGGACCAATTGGCGCTTTTCTTTTTTTGGGTCCTACTGGGGTGGGAAAAACTGAAACTGCCAAAGCTTTGGCTGAGGTTTATTTTGGCTCTGAAAAAAGAATGATTAGATTGGATATGTCAGAATTTCAAAATGTTCAAGATATCCCTCGACTTTTAGGTTCTCCTAGTGAAGAAGGACTTTTAACAACACCAGTAAGGGAAAGACCTTTCTCTTTAGTTTTGTTAGATGAATTTGAAAAAGCTCATCCTCAAATTTTAAATTTGTTTTTACAAGTTTTTGATGAAGGTCATTTAACCGATGGCTTGGGAAGAAAAGTTGATTTTAAAAACACAATAATAATTTGTACTTCCAATGCTGGCTATCAAACAATTTTTAAAGCTGCAAAAGAAAAAAGAGAATGGAGTAAGGTTAAAGAAGAGTTAATTAACTATTTCGTTGAACAAGGAATTTTTAGACCAGAGTTGATAAATAGATTTGACGCAGTGGTTTTATATAAACCCTTGACGAAAGAAAACCTTTTAGAAATTGCAGAACTCTTATTAAAGAAAATTCAAAAACAACTAAAAGCAAAGGAAATCGAATTTTTAATAACTCAAAAATTAAAAGAAAAAATAGTTGAACTTTCTTACACTCCTGAGTTTGGAGCAAGACAGATGGAAAGGGTCATTGAAAACAAAATTAGCAATCTTTTGGCTGAAGCTATATTGAGAAAAGAAATTAAAAGGGGGGAGAGAATTGAAATTGATCCAGATACTTTTTCAATAATTAAAAGATAAAAAAATCTACTCCAAAGATATTGCCACTTTCTGTGGTTTTTATTTAGATGTGGATTACCTGTGGAAAAGTTTCATTTTTCTCTTAATTTTAAAGAAACTGCTTTTTGTATTGACTTTAATACTTGAAAAGGTTATTTTGAAATTGGGTGGAAAATTGTGGAAAACTTTGGGATAATGATAATCTTTTGTGGAAAAACATGTTTATAGGGGAGTATGTTTATTCAATAGATGAGAAAAAGAGGCTGGCAATTCCAGCAAAATTTAGAAAAGCTTTGGGCAAAAAAGCTGTTTTAACTCGAGGAATAGATAATTGTTTAGTTTTATATCCATTAAGTGAGTGGAAAAAATTGGCAAAAAAATTGGAAAGCCTTCCAACTTCTACAAGCGAAGCAAGAAGTTTTGTAAGAATTGTTCTTTCTGGAGCGGTAGATGTTACTTTTGACAAATTGGGAAGGATTTTAATTCCAGATTATCTTAAATCTTACGCTCTTTTGAAAAAAAATGTAGCAATTTTAGGTCTTTCAAATAGAATTGAAATTTGGGACGAAGAAAGATGGAAAGAATATAAAAAGAAAACTGAGGAAATTACAAAAGATATTGCAGAAAAATTAAAAGAATTAGGAATTTAATAAATGCACCTTTCAGTTTTAAAAAATGAGGTAATTGAATATTTAGATCCAAAGCCAAATGAGAATTTTATAGATTGTACTTTTGGAGAAGGTGGGCATGCATTAGAGATTTTAAAAAGAAATGGGCCAGAAGGAAAGGTTTTGGGAATTGAAGTGGATAAAGAATTATTTGAAATTTGTAAGGTAAAATTTAAAGGATTGAAAAGATTGATTTTAGTTTGCGATTCTTATTCGAATTTAAAAGAGATTGTAAAGAGAGAGGGGTTTGAAAAAATTTCTGGAATTTTGTTTGATTTAGGGCTTTCAAGCTGGCATTTGGAGGAATCAAAAAGAGGATTTACTTTCAGAAAAGATGAACCTTTAATTATGAGTTATTCTCAAGAAGGAAAAACAGCAAAAGATTTGCTCAATGAACTTTCTGAAAAAGAGATTTATCAGATCTTAAAAAATTATGGAGAGGAAAGATTTGCAAAAAAGATTGCAAAGGAAATTGTTAAAGAAAGAGAGAGAAAGAAAATTGAAACAACATTTCAATTAGTTGAAATCGTAAAGAGGGCAACACCTGTTTGGTATCAAAAAAGAAAAATTCATTTTGCTACTAAAACTTTCCAGGCTTTAAGAATTGCTGTGAATAATGAGTTAGAAAATCTTGAAAGAGCTTTGCCCCAGGCGTTAGAAGTTTTAGAAAGAGGGGGAAGGCTGGTAGTGATTTCTTTTCACTCTTTAGAAGACAGAATTGTTAAAAACTTTTTTAAAAAAAGCGAGAGGGAGGGAAAAATGAAAATTTTAACAAAAAAGCCGATCTCTCCCTCCCAAAATGAAATAAAAATTAATAAAAGGGCAAGATCAGCTAAATTAAGAGCTGGAAAAAAATTATGAAAACACAAACAATTTCTTTCAAAATAATCTCTTTACCAAAATTTCCAAAAATCTCACTTAAAAAGATCATTACTCTTCAAATCATACTTTTACTAACTTCCCTTTGTTTCTTTTTGTTGAATGCTTGTGCGGTATTAAAAGAAAGTACCCTTAAACAAAAATATCAAGCGGACATTGAAAAACTTAAAAAAGAAATTGAAGTTCTTGAAATAACCTTTGCCAAAACAAGCTCTCTTTCTCAGCTGGAAAATTATTTTTCAAAGGAAGGATTTGTAAAAATTAGTCCGAATAAAATAAGGTATTTGGAGTCTTCAAACGAAGCTTTAGTGACCGGGAAATGAGAGAAAGAGTAATTTTTGTTAATTTTCTTTTTTTAGTTTTATCAATTCTCATTATTTGGAGATTGTTTAATCTTCAGATTGTGAATGGAGAAATGTATCAAGCTCTTTCAGAAGGGATTTTTGCAAATTCTACTGAAAAGTTTGTGGAAAGAGGAAAGATTTTATTTAGAGGCGGTGAAGAACTGGCAACAAATATTACCTCATTTTTTGTTTTAGTTAATCCAAAACAAGTTAAAGAGAGTAAAGAAGCAGTTGAAAAATTGGGTGAGATCTTAAACTTAGAAAAAAAATATATTTTAGAAAACTTAGAGGGAAGGAGCTCTTTTTTTATTTTAAAAAAAGATTTGAGTGAGGAAGAGGTAAGTAAATTAAAAAATTTAAATATTAAAGGGATTTTTATTGGGGAGGGGAAAAAAAGATATTATCCTCAAGGAAAATTAGCAGCTCAGGTTGTGGGATTTGTGAACGAAGAAGGAGAAGGACAATATGGGATAGAGGAGTATTATAATGATATTTTAAAAGAGGGTAAAGACATTACCCTTACCTTAGATTACAGATTGCAATTTAAAGCTGAAAAACTTTTAGAAGAGGCAAAAGAAAAATTGGCAATTGAGGGAGGACAAATAATTGTGATGAATCCAAAAAATGGAGAAATCTTAGCTTTAGCAAATTTTCCAACTTTTGATCCAAACAAATATCGAGAAGAGGAAAACTTAGAAATCTTTAAAAATGGAGCTACCCAAAAAACTTTTGAGCCAGGATCAATTTTTAAAATAATTACAATGGCTGCTGCCATAGAGGAAAAAAAGGTAACTCCTGAAACAAGTTATGTGGATGAGGGATTTGTAAAAATCGGAGGCTGGACAATTAGGAATTTTGAAAACAGAATTTGGGGTAAAAAAAATATGACAGAAGTTTTAATGTGGTCAATTAATACTGGAGCAGTCTTTGTTGAGAGGCAATTAGGAAACGATCTTTTCCTTAAATATTTAACTAATTTTGGGGTTTTTGAAAAAACTGGAATTGATTTGCCTGAAATCTGTTCAGAAAATAAAGAGTTTAAAAAAGGTTACGAAATAAACTTTGCGACTGCATCTTTTGGGCAAGGAATTGAGGTAACGCCAATTCAGGTAATGAAAGCAATTTCTGCAGTTGCAAACGGAGGGGTATTGGTGAGACCGCATTTATTGTTGGAAAATGGGAAAAATTATGAAGAAAAAAGAGTAATTTCAAATGATACTTCCTTTACATTAAGTCAAATGTGTCAAAGAGTGGTGGAAGAAGGTTATGGAAGAAGAGCTAAAATTCAAGGCTATTTCATTGCGGGGAAAACTGGCACCTCTCAAATTCCTTTTTCGAGCTTAGGAATTAAACAAAGAGGTTATTCTGATAAAACTTGGCAAAGTTTCATTGGATGGATTCCAGCCTTTCAACCAAAATTTATATTTTTGGTAAAATTGGATAATCCAAGAGCTCAGGCTGCAGGGGCTTCGACAACTTTAATCGCAAAAGAATTAATTGAATATTTAATCAGTTATTATCAACTCCCACCTGACTATGAATGAATTTTTCAATTTTTTAAAAGATTTTCAGATTATATTTAAAAAGCCAAAGATAGTAATTGTTACTGGAGAAGGAAGAGTTTGTGCCAAAGAAGCAATAAAGTGTACCTTGAAACCTTATTTTAGAATTGGTCAAGATGTTTTAGTTTTAGATTCTGAGTTAAAAAAAGAGGAGGAAATAAAAAGATTGAAATTTTTGATAAAAAATTCTCAACTTCCAATTTTAGTAGTAACTCATGTTGGAGATATCCCTTTCGATAAAGATTTTTTTGCAGGAGAAATTGAAAAAACTTATGAAATTAGAAAATTGGCAAAAGCCCTTCCTTATTTTAGTTATTTGGTTTTAAATTTTGATGATGAAACTGTGAGAGAAATAAAGGATGAAACGAATTTAAATGAAATCACTTTTGGGTTTCAAAAAGGAAGCGATTTTAGAGCAGAAGAAATAAGGTTAAATAAAGGAATAAATTTTAAAGTAAGCTACAAGGGCAATATTGTTCCATTTTGGATAGAAGGAACCTTTGGAAAAGAACAAATTTATTCAGGACTTTGTGCAATTGCTGTGGGAACAATTTTGGGCTTAAATTTGGTTGAAATTTGCCAAAGTTTAAAAAATTACTCATCAATCCCAGGAAAAATGAAATTAATTGAGGGAATAAAAAATTCTTGGATTATTGATGATACTGATTCTGCAACTCTTTTTTCAATGATAGAGGCAATAGAAATTCTTGGAAAAATCGATTGGGCAAAAAGAAAAATAGCTGTTTTGGGAGATATAATTGGAATTGGCAAATACACAATTGAGGCACATGAAGCAATTGGAGAAAGAATTGTGAAGAATGCAGATTTATTGTTTACTTTTGGTCAAAGGGCAAAATTTATTTCCCAAAAAGCTTTTGAAAAGGGAATGAACTCAGAAAAAATTTTCCACTTTAACACAATAAAAGAAGGAATCTCAAAACTAAAAGATGAAATTAAAGAAGGAGATTTAATTTTAGTTGATGGTTCGAGGGAAATGAAAATGAAAGAAATAGTTGATGAGATAAAAAAAATTTTGTAAAATTTTATTGTTTGAGCCGCCATCGTCTAGTGGCCTAGGACATCAGCTTCTCAAGCTGAAAACACCGGTTCAAATCCGGTTGGCGGCATAAAATGAAAGAAATAATTTTAGCTATCGCTACTTTGTCTGGAACAATAGTTGGTGTGGGAATTTTTTCTCTTCCTTATCTTACATTATTAAGCGGTTTTTGGACTATTTTGGGATATTTTTTAGTATTAGGAATAGTTTCAATTTTAATTCATTTATTCTTTGGAGAACTTGCTTTAAAAACAGAAGATTATAAAAGATTTCCAGGTTTTGCAAAAATTTATTTGGGAAAATTGGGAGAAAAAACTGCTATTTTTTCAACTACTCTTGGATTGTCAGGGGCAATTTTAGCTTATTTGATAGTTGGAGGGGAATTTTTAAATGCCCTGCTTTCTCCAATTTTTGGAGGAAGCGAATTGATTTATACCCTTTTTTATTTTTTAATTGGTGCAATTTTAATCTTTTTTGGAATAAAAATAGTTTCTAAAATTGAGCTTTTGGGACTTTTGCTTTTCTTTTTATCTCTCTTTTTAATTTTCATTAAGGGTTGGCATTTGATCAAAATTGAAAATCTATTAATTACCAAAACCCCATCTCTAAAAACTTTTTTTCTGCCTTATGGTCCAATTCTCTTTTCTCTTTGGGGAGCTGCTTTGATTCCAGAAGCAGAAGAAATGTTAAAAGAGAAAAAACAATTGCTTTTGAAAATAATTCCTATTTCTATTTTGATTCCAGCCCTTATTTATCTTTTTTTCATTTTTTTAATTCTTGGAATTTGCGGAAATAAAACTACAGAATCTGCTCTTTCTGGCTTGAAAACTTTTTTGGGAGATGGAATAGTTTCTTTAACTCTCTTTTTTGGAATTTTGACTACTTTTACTTCATTTATTAGTTTGGGGCTTACTTTAAAGAAAGTTTTTTGGTATGACTTAGGTTTCAATAAAAATTTTGCCTTCTTTCTTACTTGTTTTATTCCTTTGTTTTTATATTTAATCGGGATTAAGGAATTTATTTCGGTTATTTCCTTTGTTGGGTCAATTCTTTTGGGAATTGACGGAATTTTAATTTTGGCAATGTATAAAAAAATAAAACCAGGTCAAATTTTGATTTATCCATTATTTTTGGTTTTAATTTGGGGAATCATTTTTGAAATACTTCATTTCCTAAAATGTATTTAATAACAAACATCTTTCTTTTTCTTTTTTCCTTTTTGATTTTATTTTTTTCGAGCAGTTTTCTAGTTGAAAGCCTAAAACAGATTTCAAGGTTTTTAAAATGGAAAGAGTTTGTTGTTTCCTTTTTTACAATTGCTTTGGCAACTACTATTCCGAATCTTGTTGTCGATACAATTTCTGCTTTAAATAAAGTTTCAAATTTAGCCTTTGGCGATGTTGTGGGAACCAATATTTGTGATTTAACATTGATTGTTGGGCTTTCAGCTATAATTTCTAAGGCTGGTCTTTCTGTACCAAGTAGAACTGTTCAAGGAAGCGCTATCTTTACTATCTTAGTTGCAATTTTGCCGATTTTGTTAGTCTTGGATGGTAATTTAAATAAAATTGATGGAATTTTGCTCTTGTGCGCCTTTTTTCTCTATTTAAGTTGGTTATTCCAAAAAAGAGAGAGGTTCGAAAAAGTTTATGATAAAGAAGGGGGTTCTCAAAATCTAAAGACTTTTTTAAAAAATCTTATTTTTTTCATTTTTTCTGGTATTTTACTTTATTTTGCTGGACAACAAATTGTAAAATCTGCAATTTTCTTTTCAAATTATTTTAATTTAGATTTAAGTATAATTGGAATATTAATAGTCGGGCTTGGAAATGCTTTACCTGAATTAACTTTTACTCTCCAGGCAGCCAGAAAATCTCAAGATTGGTTTATTGTTGGAGATGTAATGGGATCTGTAATTTTAACTGCTACTTTGGTCTTGGGAATTGCAGTCTTGATTTCTCCAATTGAGAATCTCAACCTTTCTCCGTTTTTTGTAGGTAGAATTTTTCTTTTAATTTCAGCTCTATTTTTTCTTATTTTCATTAAAACCGGAAGAAAAATCACTCCTAAAGAGGGTTATTTTCTGATTTTAATTTATTTTCTCTTTTTGCTGTTTGAAATTTTAACTCAAATTTGGTTAAAATAAGGTAATGAATGAATTCTTGATTTTTCTTCCTGTATTTTTAGTCTTTGTTATCCTTTTTTATTTTGTGATAAAAATTAGTGAGAGATTGCAAGAAATTAAAGAAAAAATTTCGTTGGGAAGTCAATTGCAAGATAATTTAAAAAATGGATTAGAAAAAACCAGAGAGGAATTGAAATCTTTAACTCGAGATCTTTTGGAAGAGTTAAGAAAAAGAGATGAAATAAGAAAAGAGAGGGAAAGAGAATTTTTAGAGAGAATAAAGAGAATAGATGAAATAATTGCTGGAACTTCTGCCAAAGGTCTTTCTGGAGAAGAAATTTTAACTGAGACTTTCAAAAAGTTGCCTCCAGAGATGATTGAAACAAATTTTAAAGTTGGAGGAAAAGTGGTTGAATTTGCTTTAGTTTTGCCAAACGGAAAAAGATTGCCAATTGATTCAAAGTGGCCAGCTGGAAATCTTTTATTAAAACTTGAAAAAGAACAAGATCAAGAAAAAAGAAAAGAAATTATTAATGAAATTGAGGAAAAAGTAATTGAAAGAATAAAAGAAGTAAAACAATATATCGATCCAAATTTGACTTGGTCACAAGCGATTGTCGCATTGCCTGATTCTGTATTTAGCGTTTGCAAAAAAGCTCATTTGAGGGCGAGAGAAAATAATATTATTTTAATTCCTTATTCAATGGTTTTGCCTCTTTTGCTTTATATGTACAGACTCCATTTACAATATGCAATTTCAATCGATATTGAAAATTTGCAAAATCATTTATTGGCAATTTCGAAAAACCTTGACGAAATGGAAAATATTTTAGAAAATAAGATTTATCGGGGGGCAACAATGATTTCTAATGCCTATTCTGAGTATAAACAATATCTTTCACAAATTAGATCGTCTATTATTAAATTAAAAGGTGAGGAGGAAAAAAAACAATTAAAATAATATGTTAGCAGTTATTGAAACAGGTGGGAAACAATATTTAGTAGAGCCTGGAAAGAGAATAAATATTGAAAAGGTTGAAAAGAAAGAAGGGGAGGAGGTTGAATTTTCTAAAGTTTTGTTGGTTGAAAAAGACGGAGAATTAAAAATTGGAAATCCCTATGTTGAAGGGGTGAAAGTAGTAGGAAAAGTAATAAAACAAGGAAAGCAAAAAAAGATTACTATTTTAAAGTACAGAAGAAAAACGAGATATAAAGTGAAAAAAGGACACCGCCAACCATTCACTAGAGTTGAAATTTTGAAAATAGAATAATAATAAAACTCAACAACCAAACAACAATCAAATAATATCTGAAAGTTCTAGCTGAAACACTCTCTTTAAAATCACGACTTAGAGAGGTATTTAACTATTCCACTTTTCCGCAAAAGTGGAATGCTTGAAATAAAATAAAATAAACTAAAGGAGGACGGTTTTCGAAGGTCCTCTTAACCTAACCGGCCTCCCCTTAAAAATTTGTCAAATTAGCTTCTTTTTAAAATTGCGAAGGAAAGAGTTTCTTCATCAGCATATTCAATTTCTCCTCCAACTGGCAATCCTCTTGCAAGTTTTGTAATTTTTTTGTTATAAGGCTTTAAAATTCTTTCCAAATATAAAGTTGTAGCTTCTCCTTCTGTATTTGGATTGAAAGCCAAAATTATTTCTTCAATTTCTGGATTCTCTTTTAATCTTTTTTCCAATTCTTTAATCCTTAATTTCTCAAAATCAGCTTTTTTTAAAGCTGGAATTGTCCCTCCTAATATAAAATATCTTCCCTTATATTTTTTTGTTTTTTCTATTGCTTCTAAATCAATTTCGTTAGCAACAATACACAATAATTTTTTTTCTCGAAGAGGATTTAAGCAAATTTCACAAAGAGTTTGGGGAGAGTTCTCCCTTGCCTCAAATGGCTTGAAACAAAATTCACAAAATTTTATCTTTTTTTTCAAATCCAAAATTGCCAAAGCCAATTCTTTTACTTTCGACTTTTCTTTTTTTAGTAAATAAAAAACAAATCTGGTTGCAGTTCTCGGACCAACTCCAGGGAATTCAGAAAAAAAATTAATCAATTTTTGAATTGAAGGAGGATACATTTTATTCTTCAAAGAATCCTTTTTCTAAATCCCTAAAACTCACCGTTCTTTCATCAAAGTATAATTCAACTCTTCCAACTGGTCCATTTCTATGTTTGGCGACGATAATATCGGCAATTCCTTTTCTTGAAGTTTCTGGTCGATAATAATCCTCACGATAAATAAACAAAACCACATCCGCATCTTGTTCGATAGAATTGTGAACAATAATATTGTTTGCTACAAAATTGTGAGTTCCTGGAATAGTAAGATCATAAACATCTTCAACTTTTAAGGGTTTAATTGAAACAATCTCGTCCCAAAAAACATCACCCTCAGCTAAATTTGAAAGTTCAGAAGAAGAAAGATGATTTGCTATTAATTTTAACCTTTGAAAACTAACATTTCTTGTGAATAAAGAATTTCTTCCTCCAAAAGCCACTCCCAAACTTTCACAAAATTGTCTCCAAGTTAATCCTTTTTTCTTTCTTATCTCATCAATTAAGAACCAAACTTCCTTTGGTACTACATCTAAGTTTGTATTTGGCGAAATTTTATCAAGATTCTTTATCAACTTAGCTACAACACTTTCTTGTCCGAAAACTCCAATTTCTTTAAGAAATCTCATCTGATGTTCTTTGCCCTGAATGTCAACTATGTAGCATGGTCTATAATCTGCTTTTTTCTTTTGAGAAATTCTGCTTCTAATTCCAAATCTCAACAAAAGTTCCTTGATATCTTGAGCCATTCTTAAACTGGTTGTTGAGTAAAATAGGGCGACAGAGGGCTTTCTTTTTTTCATTTTTCTTTCACTAACATTTCCGTCTGTTGCCCAAAGATGAGAGAGAAAGAGAGCTAATCTATTCTTATCAAGGGTGAAAACAGCTTCTGGTATAATTTTTTCCCATGCATGAGCAGGTTTCAATCCCAATTTTTCATACCAATTTATAATTGGATGGTGCTTTCCTGGTGCTAAATGATAGGGAGAAGGAAGATAGAGATGATACCAATTTTGCTGACGAATAAGGCGAGGTTTTATTTTGAATAATTTCCTTGCAGTTTTTGCAACTATTTGAATATTTCTTAAATTGCTGCTTGTATAATGAATAGGCTGATGTTCAAGAACGCAGCCATCACCCAAAAAATGAGCTAAAAGAATAATTTCATCTTCAGAAAGTTCGTTTTTGGGAGCTAAAGGAACAATTTTTTTAGCGGTAGCAATTTTGTCACCAATTTTTAATTTTTCTAAAGGATACCATCCATCAAATTTTCTAAATGGGTGATTGGCTGAAGCTTTGATTTCAAATCCGCTTCGAGTTTTTAACAAATATAACCTCTTTTTTCCGCTCCAAAAAACTTTAGAAATTTTTCCAACCTTCAATTTCCAATCCTCGTCCAAAGTATAAATTGGAATATCTTTTTTCCCTACCAAGTCCTTGATTTTAACTCTCTCTCCGGTATCCGCTCTGGTTAAAAGGGTATCGCCTGCTAAGCATCCCGACTGTCTTAAATCGGCAAGTCTTGGAATTTGAGGGGTTCTTTGTTCTACTGCTCTTGAAAGTTGGGAAATAACTAACACTGGAATGTTAAGCTCTTTTGCTAAAGCCTTCAATGCCCTTGAATTTTCAGAAACTTGTTCAACTGGAGAGGCTTTTGGATTCAAAGGCTGAATTAATTGAAGATAGTCGATAATGAGTAATCCTAAACCCTTTTCTGCCTGAAGTCTCCTTGCCATTGCTTTCATTTGTAAAATATTTGTTGCTGCTCCATCATCGATATAAATTGGAGCCTCAGCAAGAATACTTAAAGCGTTTCTAATTTTGGTAAAATCGTTATCTTCTCCCTCAGCTGATAATTTTCCAGTTCTTATTCTCCACAAATCAACCCCCGAAACCATAGAAATCAATCTGTCAACAATTTGATCTCTCGACATTTCTAAGGAAAAAATCCCGACTGGCACTTTATACCTAATTGCAGCGTTTGCAGCAATACAAGTAGCAAAGGCACTTTTTCCCAAAGTGGGTCGAGCTGCTAAAATTATCATATCTGACTTTTGAAGACCTGCTAAAATGTTGTCTAAATCTGAAAATCCAGTTGGAATTCCCCTTAAACCTCCTCCATGTTTTGAAAGTTGATCAATTCGATTAAAGGCTTCTTCTAAAGTGTCTTTGACAGAAACGAAATTTTGAGTAATTCCTTTTTGAGCAATGCTAAAAATTCTTTTTTCAGCCTCATCTAAAATTTTTTCTGGATCTTGGCTCTCATCATAAGCCAAAAGGGTAATTTCTTGACTAGCTGAAATTAAATCCCTTAGAATTCTTTTCTTTTGAATAATTTTTGCATAATGGAAAACGTGGCTTGCGGTCGGTACACTATTCACTAACTCAGTCAGATAACTTATCCCCCCAACTTCTTCAAGTTTCCCTTTTTCTTTTAGCCTGTTTGAAAGAGAAAGAATATCAATTGGTTCGCCCTTGGCAAAAAGTTCTTGACAAGCCAAATATATTTCTTGATGCGAGCTTTTGTAAAAATCTTGAGGTGAAAGAAAATCAATTACTTTCAAAATTGCGTCTTTATCAAGCATTAAGCATCCCAAAAGGGATTTCTCTGCCTCGATTGATTGAGGGGGTAATTTTTCTATTGGAGAATTATCTGCCATCGTTTATAATAATACCAAGGGATAAAAATGGTGTCAAAATTATGAAAGTAGCTCTAGTTTCTGCGCATTCTTTTTTAAAACCAGGTGGGGTAAAGAGTCATATTTTAGGTTTAGAAAAGGAGTATCGAAAACGAAAAATAGAAACTAAAATTATAGTTCCAAGAAGAAAGCGAAACGAAAAGTATGAGGAAAACATAATTTTGTTGGGAACTTCTTTTCCGATTGAATTTTGCGGTGGAATAGGAGATCTGAATATTTCTTTTAACCCCCTCTCAATTGAGAGCGTTTTGAAAAAAGAGAGTTTTGATATTTTACATTTTCACAATTTCAGCTTTCCTGGAACAACCCAAATTTTGTTTTCTCCCTATTCTTTTAAAACCTTAAATATTTTAACATTTCACTCAAATCTCAGGGGAAGCCAATTTTTGACCAATTTTCCAATTTTTATTTCTTTTTTAAATAAAATCTGCGAAATGAGAATAGATGGAATCATTGGTGTTTCAAATTTGGTTTTAGATTTTTTCAAAGAATATAAAAAACCAAAAATTGTCATTCCGAATGGGATAGATCTTTCAAAATTCAATCCAAAAATTCCTCCAGCAATTTTTTTCAAAGACAAAAAAATAACAATTCTTTTTGTTGGAAGAATTGAAAAAAGAAAGGGGCTTTTGTATTTGTTAAAAGCCTTTGCAATTTTAGAAAAAAAATATCCCCAAAAATTGAGGCTTTTGGTAATTGGAGAAGGACCAGAAAAGGAAAAGTGTCTTTCGTTTATCAAAAAAAGGAGGTTAAAAAATATTTTATTTTTAGGAGAAAAAAAAGAAAATTTAGCTGGTTTTTACAATTCTGCAGACATTTTTTGTGCTCCTTCAACATTTGGAGAGAGTTTTGGAATTGTTCTATTGGAAGCCATGGCTTGTCAAAGACCAGTAGTTGCTTTTGCAAACGAAGGGTATAAGGAAGTTTTTGGAAACAAAAAGGGTGTGATTTTGGTTAAAAATAAAAATTATTTAGAGTTAGCTAAAGCTTTGGAAAGATTAATAAAAAATGAAAATTTAAGGAAGAAAATGGGGAAAATCGCTTTAAAAGAGGCTAAAGAATATTCTTTTGAAAAAATTGCTCAAAGAGTTCTTGATTTTTATGATTTTTGCTTAAAAGAAAGAGCTAATAAAAAATCTTTCTAATTTTTGGTCCGCTTTCTGTATCCTCTATTATAAATCCTGCTTCTTTTATTTTTTCTCTAATTTTATCTGCCTCTTCCCACTTTTTTTCTTTTCTTAATTTTTCTCTTTCTAAAATCATTTTTTCAATTTTCTTTGGAATTTTTAGAGCTGGAATTTTTTCCAAATTTAATCCAAAAACTCTATCAAAATCTATTAAAAGCAAATATTTTTCAGATTCATTTAAAGATTTATTCGATAAAACTTCCCACATTAAAGCTAAAGCTTTTGGAGTATTCAAATCTTCATTGATAATTTCTAAAAATTTTTCTTTCTCTCTTTTTATTTTTTTAAAATTCGCTCTTTTCTTTTTTTCTGATGCTAAAAGAGAGACTAAACTATAAAGATTTTTCAAAGCATTCTCGCTTGCCTCTAGAGCTTTAAAAGTAAAATTTAGTTTTGATCGATAGTGAGCCTGAAGACAAAAGTAACGAAAAGATAGGGGATTGAATCCTTTTTGGATTAAGTCATCTAAAGTAAAAATATTGCCTAAAGATTTTGCCATCTTTTTTCCATCAACTAATAAAAATTCGCCGTGTAACCAGTAATTTGCCAAAATTTTTGAAAAAGCAGCTTCTGCTTGAGCAATTTCGTTTGTGTGATGAATTAGAATGTGGTCCACCCCTCCACAATGAATATCAAAAGGAATTCCTAGTTCTTTAATTGACATTACAACACACTCTGTATGCCAGCCAGGAAAACCCTTTCCCCAAGGAGAATCCCAAACCATTTCTTTTCTTCCTTTTGCAAATTTCCAAAGAGCAAAATCTGTAGGATTTTTCTTTCCTGGAACCATCTCAACTCTTGCTCCTGGTAAAATTTCCATTTTTTGTGGCCAAAGCCTTCCGTATTTTTTCAATTTTGAAGTATCAAAATAAACCCCATCTTCAGTTAAATAAGTAAAACCTTTTTTTTCTAAAATTTTTATAAACTCAATTTGCTCTTTAATAGTCTCAGTCGCTCTAATCCAAACATCAGGTTCTAAAATATTTAATCTTTTCAAATCTCTTTTGAAAGCTTTTTCATAAAATCTGGCAATTTCTTTTGCTGATTTTTTTTCTCTTTTTGCTGCTAATAAAATTTTATCTTCTCCAACATCCTGATCAGAAACTAAATGCCCAACATCAGTAATATTCATTACATGCTTTACTTTATAGCCATTATAAATCAAAACTCTTTTTAAAACATCCTCAAAAATATAAGTTCTCAAATTTCCAATATGAGAGAACCAGTAGCAGGTTGGACCGCAAGTATAAATTAAAGCTTGACCTTCTTTTTTTGGCTTGAAAATTTCGATTTTTCGAGAAAGAGTATTAAAAAATTTAATCATTTTTTTATTTTATCTTAAATTTACCTTTCTTGTCGAGAGAAAAAAAGAGTGCTAAAATAACAAAATATGCCTCAAGAATTCACTACTTTTTTGTTGGCAATGCTTCCAATTTCTGAATTAAGAGGCGCTTTACCTACCTCTTTGATTTTGTTTAAAATGACTGATTTTGAAGCTCTTTTTTGGTCGATTTTGGGAAATATTTTGGTAATACCTTTTGTATTTTTCCTTCTTTCTTTATTGCAATCAAAAATTATCTCAAGAATTTCTTTTTTGAAATTTTTTTCTGAAAAAATTTTAACTTTTTTCAAAAAAAGAACTAACTCAAAAAACATTAAAAATCTTGTTGGTTTAACTTTGTTTGTAGCCGTTCCTTTCCCATTAACAGGGGCTTGGACAGGAACGATTATTTCTTATTTTTTGGGAATTCCTTTTAAACTCGCTTTTTTGAGTATTTCAGTTGGCGTTTTACTTTCTGCGATTTTGGTTTTTTCTCTTACTAAAACAGGTATCTTAATTGAAAAAAGCTTTGGTCTAAGTGGCCTTTTTCTCTTTCTTTTAGCTTTAAGTTTGTTTTTAGTTTTTTCTCAAAAAAATAAAAAATCCTATGAAAAATAAAAAAGATCTAATGTTTAGCTTAATTTGTGGGTTTTTGTCGGCATTGTTTTTAGCCTTTATTATTTTAAATCCGAAAATCAAAGAATTTGAAAAATTTCCTTTTTTTAAAAAATATTTTTGGATTTTCTTTTTTCTTTTGCCACCAATTTTTGCTTTTGGAATTCAAATAGCTTCTTTTTTCCTTTCTTTTTTTCCCTTCCTTTTTCAGTTTGCAAAATTTGTTGAGGTTGGAATTTTGAACACCTTAATTGATGTGGGAACCTTAAATTTCTTATCAACAGTTACAGGAATTACCAGGGGCTTGAAAATTATTCCTTTAAATGCTATTTCCTTTTTATTAGCGGCTACAAATTCTTACTTCCTGAATAAAGCTTGGACATTCAATATTGGAATAAAAATTGTTAAAAAAGAATTTATTGTGTTTTTGATGGTAAGCCTAATCGGTCTTTTCATAAATTCAGCAATTGTTTTTTTAGGAACTACTTTCATTTCATATTTTAAAATTTCAGTTGGAGCTTTGATGAATTTAGTTAAAATTTTTGCTACTTTAATAGTGATGTTTTGGAATTTTTTTGGTTATAAAATCTTTGTCTTCAAAAAATGAGCAGAGCATTTTACAGAAAGTATAGACCACAAAAATTTTCAGAATTCATTGGTCAAGAACACATTACCAAAACCCTTACTAATGCGATAGCTTCTGGAATGATTTCGCATGCCTATTTGTTTTATGGTCCAAAGGGTTCTGGAAAGACAACTCTAGCTCGTCTCTTTGCAAAATCAATAAATTGTCAAAATAGAAAAGAAGGCGAATTTGAACCTTGTTGTAAATGCACATCCTGTATTGAAATTCAAGAAGGAAGATCAATGGATTTAATTGAAATTGATGCAGCTTCCCATCGAGGAATTGATGAGGTTAGAGAATTGAGAGATGGAATAAGATTTGTGCCCTCAAAATCGAAATATAAAGTTTATATTATCGATGAAGCCCACCAATTAACAAAAGAGGCGGCCAATGCTTTATTGAAGACTTTAGAAGAGCCCCCAGCCCATACAATCTTTATTTTAGCCACAACTGAAGTTCACAAAATGATTCCGACAATCCTTTCTCGTTGCCAAAGATTTGATTTTCGAAGATTAACAAAAAAAGAAATTTTGAAAAAACTCCAATTCATTGTTGAAAAAGAAAAAATCAAAATAGAAAAAGGGGCTTTAGAAATTTTAGCCCAAAAAGCAGAAGGTTCTTTAAGAGATGCTGAAAGTTTGTTGGATCAAGTTTTTATCCTATTTGGAGAAAAGGAAATTAAAGCGCAAGATGTAAAAAACTTATTGGGCTTGGTAGAAAGCGAAATTGTCTTCACATTTTTTGACCTGATAGCTGACAGAAAACAAAAAGAAGCGATTGAATTTTTAAATTCAATCTATGAAAGAGGGGTAGATCTTCAAGAATTTACTAAAGACTTAATATCTTTAGTGAGAGATGTTTTGATCTTCAAAATCGGAGGTAAAAGTTTAATTTCAGAAAGTAGGGGAGGGGAAGAAATAAATAAAATTGAAAACGCATCGAAAAAAATCAGCGAAGAAAGTTTAAGAAAGATGATTGTAGTATTTTTAGAGGCTCAAAATAAAATGAAATTTTCCCCAATTTTACAATTACCTTTGGAATTAGCAGTAGTTGAAGTGGTGGAGTGGTTAAGTGGCTAAGTGATTGAGTGGTTGAGTGAATAAGTGATTAAGTAATATGAGGATAAAATCGTTTCAAGATTTGAACATTTGGAAAGAAGCGCATCAATTAACATTAGAAATTTATAAAATTAGCAAAGAATTTCCCAAAGAAGAAGTTTATGGATTAATCTCTCAGTTAAGGAGAGCTGCAATTTCTATTCCCAGTAACATTGCCGAAGGAATGGGAAGAAATTCAACCAAGGAATTATTAAATTTTGTTTATAATGCCCGTGGTTCTTTATCTGAGGTAATTTATTACTTGATTTTAGCCAAGGATTTAGGTTATATAAAAGATAGGGACTTTAAAAATTTATATGAGAGATATAGTGGTTTATCCAAGGGAATTAATGTATTCATTTCCAAGCTAAGAAGAAAATAACTTGAGCACTCAACCACTTATTCACTTAACCACTTATTCACTTTCTTTAGATTGCGGGGTCGTCTAATGGTAGGACAGGGCCCTTTGGAGGCTCTAATGTAGGTTCGAGTCCTACCCCCGCAACAAACTTTTATTACTTGCCAAAAATTAATCTTTTGTAATTGACAATTTTTTAATTTTTTGTTAAAAATAAAAAGTTCTTTAAAGGAGGTGGGAAAATGAAGAGTGTTGAGGTGTTAAGGACGCTTGCTAAAAGGATGAATTTGGAGCGACCGGTATATTTAAAGGTTGTAGAGGGAGAAATGGAATGTTGGAGTCAGGCAGCAATTACACTTGATGGAGGGAAAATCCATTTAATATACGCTTCCCCCGACTTGTTAAATAATTTTTCTGAAGAAAATCTACCGCGCTTTTTAAGAGTAATAACGATGTGTAAAATGGGTGAAGAGTTTGGAGAGGCATTTGAAGATATGAGAGTGAGAGTTGATATCACAAAAATAACAAAAGAGGAAGGACAAAGAAGAATTGACCTTTTTTTGAACTTTGGATTTTATCCAATTTATATTCTTTTGTGTGAGCTTGTTTATTCACTTTTGGGAGAAGAGGCCATAAAGATTCTTTTGATTTCTTCGAAAATTAATTTTTACCAAGTTTCAGAAGCATTGTTTGAAGAAAAAATGCAACTTTGGATGAATACACAAAGAATTCCTATTTTTAGAACCTTGGTTGATCCTGAAGAATTAAAATGGGAACTGGCAACAATACCAGTCATTCAACAAAGATTCGGAATCAATGTTTGGGATGAAGAAGAAATTATTTCTTTTTTAGAGGAGGAAGAAACTGAGTTTGAAAGAATAGTTGAAGTTTTGAAAGAAGTGCCAACAATTTCAAAAGGAAAAAATGAAATACCCGCTAAAATGGAAAGAATCCTTGGCAAAATATTTAGCTCCTTTTTTAATGAAGAATGGCGTCCTCGTTTAATTCAAGAACCTCGACTCAACCGAACAATATGGATCTTGGAATAAGGCCAGAGTATTTAGCTCTGGCCTTTTTTATTCTTGAACTCTCCTTACATATTCTCCAGTTTCTGTATTTACCTCAATTATGTCTCCACTCTCAACAAAAAGAGGAACGTTTACTTTCGCACCAGTTTCTAAAACAGCAATCTTTGTTCCAGCTTGAGCTCTATCGCCCCTAACTCCAGGTGGAGTTTCTACTACTTTTAGTTGAACTTTAATTGGCAAACTTACATTAATAAATTTTCCTTCAAATTTAATCCCAGTAAGAACTTGCTGTGGTTTTAAGAACTTTACTGCCTCTCCTATTTGTTTTTCAGTTAATTCAAATCTATTTTTTGGGTTGTTTACTTCACAAAAACCAAATTTTCCTCTGTGCGAATACAAAAATTTAACCTCAACCTTTTCCAATTCAGCCTCTTCAAAAGTATCGCTTTGATGAAAAGTTTTTTCCAAAACCTCACCTGTGATTAAATTTCTAATTTTTGTCCTAGCTACTACAACATCTTGAGCCTTGCCTACTTGTTTGAAATCTAAAACCTCATAGGGCTGTCCATCTAAGATAAATTTTGTTCCTTTTCTTAAATCAAAATACGAAAGCATAGTTTTATTTTTCAATTCTCCATTCAATATCAGATTCCTTTCCCGCAAACTCTAACCATTCGCCTTCAGGAGAGATAACATACCATTTTTTCTTTGTTTCTGACCAGACCATGGGGTTTCCTTGAAAATATGGCTTTTTTACGACCTCTTTTGGCTTTAATCTATCTAATTCTAACCATTTTTTAAAGACAGTTTCAATAGCATAATCTAAATTTCTTGACTTTGCCCAAGCAGCTACTTTATCAATCGCTTCTAAAGCTTTTTCTAAAGATCCTGCCAATTCCAAAAGTTGTTTTGCTGGCTTTGTAAATCTTGAATAAATTATTTTTCTTTTTCTTGCCTCTCTTTTTAGTTGCTCTAAATTTACTCCCTTTGTCTCAAAATAATGAGTAATAATAATTCTAATTCTGTTTTTCTCTTTTAATTCTTCCAAATACTTACTTTTTCCAGTTTTTAAAATTTCCTCAATTTTTTGAGCAATACTTTTTCCAACTCCTTTAATCTTTTGGAGTCCTTTAATTCCTTCTTTTTGATAAATTTCACTCAGTTTAACATCTAATTTTTCTATAGCCTCTGCTGCTCTTTGATAAGCCCTTGGTTTAAAAGCTATCCCCTCAATTTCTAAAAGTTTTGCAATCTCTCTTAAAATTTTAACAATTTCTTCGTTTTTAATCTCTTTTATTTTTTTATCTTTTGTCATTTTCTTTAAAAAGTTCTAATAATTTTTCAAAAAATTTTTTTGCCATTTCCAATTCCTCTTCTCCTTTTTTGGTAATCTGATACACTCTTCTCCTTTCTTTCATTTTACTTTTCACAAATCCATCTTTTTCTAACCTATAAAGGACGCGATAGGGAGTAATTTTTCCTGGCCGGAAATTGAATCTTTCTTCAATCAATTTTGGAATTTCCCAACCATAAAGCTCTCTTTCTTTCAAAAGAAAAAGGATATAGAACCAAAGATTATCCACAGTGTTTAATTTCTTTAATCTTTCAAAAGGGAGCATCTTAATTTTAATTTATACAGTTTTTTTCTTCGTGTCAAAATTATCAATTTTTAAAATATCTTCTCCCTCTTGACAAATAATTTTACTTGCGTAAAATATTTTATAAAGGGAAAACAAGGTCGAAATTATCAAAAATTTAAAAAAACATGGCAAAGGAAATAAAAATTGCAATTGTAGGAGTTGGCAATTGCGCCAGTTCTTTAATTCAAGGTCTTTTTTATTACAAAAATGTAAAAGATGAAAAGGAATTGGTTCCTGGTTTAATGCACAATGTTCTGGGAGGATACAAAATTTCAGATATTAAAGTTGTCGCAGCTTTTGATGTGGATAAAAGAAAAGTAGGGAAGGATGTTTCAGAAGCAATTTTTGCTCCACCAAACTGTACAAAAATCTTTTGCAAAGATGTGCCAAAAATGGGAGTTAAGGTAAAGATGGGACCAGTTTTAGATGGGGTGGCTTCTCATATGAAAGATTATCCAGAAGATAAAACTTTTGTTGTTGCTAAAGAAAAACCAGTCAATGTTGTTGAAGAGTTAAAAAAATCAGGAGCTGAAATTTTGATTAACTATTTGCCAGTTGGCTCTCAAAGAGCAGTTGAATATTATGCAAATTGTGCTTTAAAGGCAGGAGTAGCATTTATTAATTGCATGCCAGTTTTTATAGTTTCAGATAAGAAATGGGCAGAAAAATTTGAAAAGAAAAAATTACCTTGTATTGGAGACGATATTAAATCTCAGGTTGGAGCAACAATCGTTCATAGGGTCTTAACCCATCTTTTTGTTCAAAGAGGAGTAATAATCGATAGATCTTATCAACTAAACTTTGGCGGAAATACTGATTTTTTGAATATGCTTGAAAGGAAAAGACTAAAATCAAAAAAGATTTCAAAAACCGAAGCTGTAGAATCTCAGCTTGCAAAAAGATTAAGTTATGATAACTTGCACATTGGACCTTCAGATTGGATTCCTTGGCTAAAAGATAATAAAGTTTGCTTCATAAGAATTGAAGGAAGAAAATTTGGAAATGTTCCTGTTGAATTAGAGCTTCGACTCTCTGTTGAAGATTCGCCAAATTCTGCAGGATGCGTCATCGATGCAATAAGACTAGCGAAATTAGCTTTAGATAGGGGAATTGGCGGACCCTTAATTTCTGCCTCTGCTTATTTAATGAAACATCCCCCAGAACAATTCACCGATGAAAAAGCAAGAGAAATGGTCGAAGAATTTATTAAAAATCAGCGCGAACGCTGATTTCAACTTAACAACTTTACAACCAACAACTTATAATAAAAAGAGTTCTTAAAGGTCGTAAAGTTGTAAGTTGTTTAGTTGTAAAGTTAAATTAAAACTATGGAGCCATTTGAAAGATTTAAAAAATTAAACACAGAAGGAAATTTGTGGATTTATGTTTTGAGTTTGGGAAAAGAAGTAATTTGTGACGATGAGGTTGGCAAATTGATTTTTGAAAGATTTGGATTTTTACCAGGAAATATTTTGTTAAAAAGTGTTTTGTACAGATTGAGAAGACAAGGTTACATTCAAACAGAAAAATATAAGGGAAAGAAAGCTTTCAAAACAACAGAAAAAGGAATGAAAGAATTGGAAACAATGAGAAATTTCTGTCAGGAATTGTTGCAAAAAATATAGCTTTTACCAACTCAAAAATTAAAGAATTTTAGATTTTTGGGCGTTTTGTTGTAAAAATGCGCTAAGAGAATTAAAATTAAAAAATATGCTTGATTTATACAAGGAAAAATTTAAAAAAATAGAAATTTTAGTTGGTAAATTTTTTTCTCTTTTGCCTTTAACTCCGAATCAATACACTTTAGCTTCAATTATTTTTGGTCTTGGGACCTTTTATTGTTTAACAAAGCAAAATTTAATTTTGGCGATTTTTCTTTTTCTTTTTGCTTCTTTTTTGGATTTTGTTGATGGAGCAGTTGCAAGATATAAGGGAATTTCTACTAGATTTGGTGCGTATTTGGATACAGTTTGCGACAGATATGTTGAAGCTCTCTTACTTTTTGGAATGTTATTTTTGCCATTGCCTCAAATTTTTCTTCCCCATTTTGCCTGGATTTTTTTGATTTTAGTTGGCTCTTTGATGACAACTTATGCAAAAGCTGCTGCAAAAGAAAAAGAGTTGAGCCTTCAAGAACTAAAAGGTGGAATTTTTTCTAGGGCTGAAAGATTAATTTCTTTAATTTTAGCTTTAATTTTGGGAATTTTTAATTATTATTGGATGACGATTCTTTTAACTTTAATTGCAATTTTGACTAACATTTCAGCAATTCAAAGAATATTTCTTGCTCTAAAATGTCAAAAAGAAAAGAGTATTTCTTAGTTGGCCATTTTGCAAAAGATATAATTGATAACAATTTCCAAATTGGTGGGACAGTTTTTTATTCTGGAATTTTGGCTAAAAAATTTGGTTTTGAAGTTAAAATTTTAACTAGCTTTGGAGAAGATTTAAAAGAAAAAATCAAAAAAGAGCAACTTTTAAAAGATATTAAAATTTTTAATGTAACTTCTCAAAAATCTACCACTTTTAAAAACATTTATTTTAAAGATAAAGATAAAAGAAAGCAGTACCTTTTTAGTGTTGCAAAGAAAATCTCCACAAAAAATTTGCCAAAAGAAATTGACCCTAAAATTTTGCATTTAGCTCCGTTAATTCAAGAGGTTGATCCTAAAATCGCAAAAAAATTTAAAAATTCTTTTATTGGTGCTACTTTACAAGGCTGGCTAAGAAAAAGAGCAAAAAATTCGCAAGTTTTATTTTCTTTTTGGAAAGATTACAAAAAATTTTTGCCACTCTTTAATGTAGCAATTTGCAGTTTGCACGATTTAAAAAATGATTTTTCTTTAGCAAAAGAGTTTGCAAAATATTCAAAATTGTTTGTTCTAACAAACGGAAAGAAAGGCTGTATTGTTTTTGAAAATTCAAAAATTACCAAAATTTTACCAAAAAAGATTTTAAAAGAAGGTTATTTTACTGGAGCAGGAGATGTTTTTGCCTGTGCATTTTTTACAAACTACAAGAAAACAAAAAATCCATATTTGGCAGGAGAATTTGCAAATGAAATAGCAGGTTTGCACATTAAAGAGAGCGCAAAAAAGTTATTTAATTTTCAAACCAAGCTTTCCTAAAGTGGGAAAGATCAAATAAAAAAACGGAGATTTTTTACCAAAAGCCTTTGTTTTTCTGTCCAAAATTGCTTCTTTAAATTCTTCTAAATTTTTTGTCTCAGCTACAGTAAAAACTGAACCAATTGCTTTGTGAAAATGGGCATCGCTTCCTCCAGTTTCTGCTAAGTTATACTTTTTGGCAAAGATTTTTGCTTTTTTGTCAAAAAAAGAAAAAGGAAGCCTGCCATTTAAAACTTCGATTCCATCAATTAAATCTAAATATTTTTTAATATCGTCTTTAAATCCTTCAATTGGGTGAAAAGGGTGGGGCAAAATAACGATTCCTCCTTGAGATTTAATTTCTTTTACTACTTCAATGAATTTCTTCGATTTAATCTCTTTTTCTAAAAACAAACCCAAAACGTCTCCTTTTTCAGTCTTTTGTTCTTGTCCCAAAATTAAAAAAATCCCACAATCTTTTGCTGCCCTTTTTGCTTCATCCCATCCTTTTGTTGTCTCGTGATCTGTTAAAGCAATTCCGTCTAAACCAATTTTTTTAGCACTTTTGACCAATTTTTCAGGAGAAGAAATTCCATCTTTTGAATAATAACTATGGCAATGAAGATCAATTTTCATTATTAGTTGTTAAGTTGTTAGGTTGTTTAGTTGTTTAGTTGTAAGTTGTTTAGTTGTCAAGTTGTTAAGTTATATCATTCGTATTTTTCCACAGTAAATTTGTAGACAAAAATTTTTTCTTTTTGAGGGTCAATTCCTGCTTTCTGGCATGCGATCGAAATTTGTTGCTCTACAGTTTCTACCCCTTCTATATCAGGCAGCAAAACTCCAGTTTTTGGAATAATTTCTTCATCCAAAGTTCCATCTAAAATCCAGTCTTGATTTGGAAAAGCGAAGGGAAAATTTTTCACAATAACTCCATATTTTTTAGGATCTAATTCTTTCAGATCTTTTACCTCTTCTGGATAACTTAAAACAGAAACAAAAACAGAAATTTCTTTTAATTCCTCCAATTTTACACTTTCAAATCGCCAATCTTGAGTTGCAGCAGCAATTGCATTTCTAATTGTTTCTTCCGCAACATTAACTCTTGTTGGCAAATAAGTTCCAATACACCCTCTCAATTGTCCATTTTTTTCTAAAGTAACAAAAACTCCAGCTCTTCTTTTTAAAAATTCTTCTGGAAAATCTTTTGGAACTTCAATAATTTTTCCTTCTTTCAGATATGTTTCTATTGCTAATTTTGCTAATTTTGCCAGTGGATGCATATTTTTTATTTTACCTCAAACAAAAAATTTTGCCAATTTTCTGAATTAATTTGAGATAACTTTTGAGCATTTTCCACTTTGAAATTCCCAATTTTTGTTCTCCTCAATTCTTCAATTAATCCTCCAACCTTTAGTTTTTCTCCAATATCATTTGCCAAAGAACGAATATAAGTTCCACTTGAGCAAGAAACTTTTATTTCAAGATAGGGGAAAGAGTAATTTAAAATTTCAATTTGATAAATTTTAACTTTAACTGGCGAAAGTTTAACTTCTATTCCCTTTCTTGCAAGTTCATAAGCTTTTTTCCCTTTAATTTTTTTTGCTGAATAGGGTGGAGGGGTTTGTAAAATTTCACCACAAAAACTTTTTAAAACTTTTTCAATCTCTTCTCTTTTTGGAATTTTCTCAAATTTTATTTCTTCGATTTTTCCTTCTTTATCGAAAGTATCAGATTTTACTCCAAGTTTTATTTTGGCAATATATTCTTTATCTAATTTTTGAAACTCGCTCAGTTTTTTTGTTGCTTCTCTTCCAATACCCAAAATCAAAAGACCTGTAGCAATTGGGTCTAAAGTTCCAGCATGTCCGATTTTTTTAATTTTTGTTATTTTCCTTAAATAATCAACAACATCATGCGAAGTCATTCCTTCTGGTTTATCAACTAATAAAAATCCAGATTTCATAATTTAAGCTTGAAAAATTCAATTGCGTTTTGAGTAGTAATTTTGTCAGCTTCTTCAATTTGCATTTTTTTAATTTTTGAAATTTCTTCAACAACCAATTTTATTGATCTTGGATCGTTTCTTTGGCCGTTTGGACCAAGCCAGGGAGAATCTGTTTCTGTCATTATTTTTTCAATTTTTAAA
>Ga0080004_1120638_pt1 | contig 32108 bp, 34 predicted proteins | sample WasSprMetagenome_FD_69207 | JGI IMG/M metagenome (GOLD analysis project Ga0080004, IMG submission 69207) | Sulfidic aquatic microbial communities from Washburn Spring, Yellowstone National Park, USA - WS (SPADES assembly) (version 2) | ecosystem: Environmental > Aquatic > Thermal springs > Hot... | reverse complement strand
CGATAATAATTCTGATGATAATCAACAACCACCTAATGATAACGATGGGGAAATAGGACTTGATCCTGGACCACCGCCTACACCACCTGAAAATCCGCCAGATGTTGACTGGGATGGAAGCGAAGGACACGGGGGGAGTTGATATGATGAAAAAAATAAAAAAAATATTATTAATAGTTATAGCAGTATCTATTCTTTTGCCATCTTTTATATATGTTCTTGACAAGGTTTTATTGCTTGTTGGGAGAAGAACAAAATACACTATGCTGAGCGGTGTTTATTATAATCTTATATATGTTTTTACTCCCTGTAGTAATAAGATTAAAAAATTCAGCGATAAATATGTAAAATTTGAATATACTCCTGTTAGAGGTAGGAAGTTTTATACTTCTTATAACTCAGAAGAATCAACTATTGTTCATAGTTTAGGGACTATAAGGATAAGTATTATTAAAAAAGAATATGTTATAAATGATATTCAAGACTCTTTTTCGAGGAAAATAATATCCAATGATGGTAATTATTGCCTAGCAGGTGAGTGTGGAACAATTCCTTCAGAGATATTGAAAAAATTAAAAAATAAAGAGTTTGATTATGAAACATTGAAATGTTTTTTAAGACTTCCATTAGGGAATAAATTAGTTCCTTTTAAATTACAATTTCCACGCTTTCCAGATAGAGAGTATTTTATGGATGAAATCACACTTAAAAAAGGATTAAAGATAATTAGACTTGTTAATAAGTATGTAGATAACAGAATTTACCTTTATGGAATAACAAAAAAAGGAAATATAATATCGATTGCATTGGAAAATTCAGATTATGAAGATTATGTGTTTTTTTATAATTTTTTTAAAAAAATCCATACTTACTTTGAATATAATTTGCTGGCTATGGAAGGTTCATCATCACTTGCTCCAGAACCACCTTTATTGCCACCAGGTTTATCAAGTATAGTTGAGGAAAAACAAAGCACCTGCGCATTCAAAAGAATAATTGATACAATTGAAATAAGCGATGATATCTAAAGTGCTGGATAGTTATTTTCTTAAAAATCTTTAAACATAATTTTAATTTATTATAATTTTTAAAAATTCTTCTGTAATTTTTTTCCATTCAAAGTAATTGTAATCAAAACTAAAATTTTTTTTCATTTTATTAAAATAAATTTCTCTAAGTTTTGAGACACAATCATCTATATCAGGATATGCACAATATTGTTTTAATTCAGTTTTTTCATACTCATCACCATCTGTCTCTTTTATACTATGTTTTATAAAAAAAGAGTTTTCCTCATTTAAAAAATCACTTTGACCGCTATAATTTAGAGCTATTGTTGGAGTTCCAGATGCAAGTGACTCTAAAAAACAAAGCCCAAATGATTCTGCTTTTGAAAGTGAAAAATAATAATTAGAACTTCTATATAATTTTGCAATTTCAAACTCATCAAGTTTTTCTTTTATTATAATTAATTTTTCTCCAAGATTTTTTTTATACTCATCTAATAAATTATTAAAATCATTAATCTCAAAAGATTTTGCCTTTTTTGAAATATAAGTTAGTTTAAGAATAAGTTCAACATCATATATATCCTTAAATGCTAAATAAAAAGATTTAAGAAGAAGATCAACGCCTTCTCTTTTATGTGGAGACCCTATTGAAAAAAATCTAATCTTATTATTTCCCATATCTTCTTTTTTTTCTTTTTTAAAATAAATTTTTCTATCAACTCCATATCTTAGTATTTTTAATTTTTTTTCATTCACACCTGATTTTAAAAAAACATCATATGTAAATTTTGAAGGAACAAATACAAAAGAAAGATATTTGTTTATATTAGAAACCCAATCAAAAGGAAGTGATGTATATTCATATACAAGAAAACCAACATTTAAAGTTTTTTTAGGAAGATAAATATAATTTTTTGGATGTTCAAATGTAAATACTATATCACCTTTAAAACTATTATCAACAAATCTTTCTAACTCCCCAAGATTAAAATTTTTGTCATATAAAAAACCTTTTCTCTCATATATATTTAAGTCAATCCTAAAATTTAAAAGTTCTTTTAAGATATTTCTTGCAACTTTTGACCAACTTGATATGCTTCTTACAATTCCAAAATATGTTATCTTAGTATTATATGACATTCAAAACTCCAAAAAGAGCAATAATAGAAACCGAATATACATGCAATTTAAACTGCAAAATGTGCTCTCTATGGCAAAATAATTATATTAAAAAAAGAAATGAAGAAAAAATAATAAATGAAAAAGATTTAGATATTGTATATAAAAAATTATCAGATTTTGGAATAGAAAGAATAACCTATATAGGTGGAGAGCCATTTTTAAAAGATTATCTAATGGAAACATCCATAAATTCAAGAAAATATAACTTAATCCCTTCTGTTGTAACAAATGGAACACTTCTTGATGATTATAAAATAAACCAAATAATAGAAAAACAAATATTTGAAAACATTATATTTTCAATAGATGGTCCTCCCAAAATTCATAATGAAATAAGAGGAAAAGATATTTTTGAAAAAGTCTATAATAATATAAAAAAATTAAGCATTCTTAAAACAAAAAATAAACTCAAAAAACCTCGAATACTCATATATATAACAGTATGGAATAAAAATTACAAAACCTTAGAAAAAACAATAAATCTAATAAGATCACTCAATCCAAATAAAATAAGAATTCAATTAGCATCAAATATAACTGAAAGTATAATAAATGAAACAAACAAAATAATTCCAAACTCAATAATAACTCACTCTTATATAAATTCAATAGAAACTAATGAGGCATTTAAATTTATAAAAGAAAAACATTCTTTTCTAACTCAGAAATACCAAAACCTTGAGTTTGAAAAAATATTTTATACTCAAAACAAAATATGCTATTTTATCTCAAATGATTTAATAATAACCCCGAAAGGAAATATTTTAATTTGCCCAATGTTAAACAATTTTTCAATAGGAAACATATATAAAGACAATTTAAAAGAAGTTTATTACAAAAATATAGAAAAAATAAACGAAATAAAACTTATCTCTGAAACTAAAAAACTTCCAATATGCACTGAGTGTTGCGTAGAAAAGATAAGATAGTTATTTGCTTTTGTTATTCAAGACATCTTCTACTGCATAAATTACGACATCTTCCCAGCATTCAAGTCCAAACTCAATTCTCTTTTGAACTTCTTTTAATTCAATTTCATCCAAAAATCTTCCAAATTTCTTTTTAGAAAGATTTTGAACTTCTTTTTTAGTTATTGAGAATATAGTTCTATTTTCCAAATTCTTTTCTTTCATAAATCTTTTATTATCTCAGATAATTCTTTATTGTTAAGAATAACTTTAAATCCATTGAAAATTGCTTCATTATTTAATGTTTTTAAAATATTAATATCTCTTTCGGTAATCTGACTCTTCTTATAATCAATATCACTAGTTAATTTTAACACTGGTTTATAACAGTATTTTTTCCCATCTAAATATATCTCTTTTAAATTAGTAAATAAAATCATTTTTATTAATCCATCCTTAATATCTTCTTCGGAAGGAATAATTTTATATTTACTGTGTTTTCCTTCTACAAGATAAAGACATTTATCAATAATTTTTACTTCATCGCAAGTAAAAAAATAAAATCCACCAAGATAATTTTTTATCGTTATTGTTGTTTTCAGTCCAAACAATTTTTCTTTTGGTTGTTTTGTAATGCTTTCTCTTTTTTGAGCCTTTTGGGCAAGTTCTCTTGAAAAATTCATAAAACTATCTTTACTTTTTGTTATTTCCAATACTCTTTTCTTTGCCAATTCATTAGAATGCATCTCAACACCAGTAATTTTAGAAATTTTTATATAAGAATTTATTGCTTTGTTTGCAATATTATTTATTTTTTCTATCTGAGATAAATTCCAATGTAACGCATCCGATTGATAAGTTAATAATAAATTTAATTCTTTTTTAATATGCTTAAAATCAAACTTTTGATTTGTTATTTTATTCTCATATCTAATGCTCTTTTCAGCACTCTTATAATAAGTAATAATAACATATATACCAAGCAAACTCATAAGTGATACAGTATCCCATTGCAAAAAATCTCTATCCCCATCTTTACCTTCATCTTTCAGTAAAGGAATTATTGTTACTTTTTTCCCTTCAAAACTTAAAGTATCATATACCCGTGCATACGGATACGACCGAGTTCTTTTAGGAGAAACCCACCAACTCAAAGCTATATTTATGTTTTTCCCTAAATTAAGGATAAAAGATGAATCTCTTGAAAATGCTATATCCAATTCTGAAATTTTATAAATATTTAACTTACGAGTTAAAAATGGTTTATATACTATACCTGTTATGTTAGCCAATAGGTCCATACTTTCCATTCTCTCTTATTATAATTTCAAATTGATCATCATTTTCCTTAAATAAAGTTTCTACATCAAAACCAACCTTCTTTTTAATAATATTAATAAGTGATTTTTTTATTTCTATACCTATACTATTCCTCCCAAGTTTCCTTGCAACTTTCATTGTAGTTCCGCTTCCACAAAATGGATCAAGAACAGTTTCTCCTACATAAGAAAATAATTTTATTATTCTATATGGCAATTCTTCAGGAAACGCGGCAATTTCTTTTTCCAATTCTGAACCAGGTAAAACATTAGTCATTTCCCATAAAGTCATATACCATTTATTTTCAGAAAATTCTTTTACATTAATTTTAGAAGCCTCTCTAACTTCTTTAGAAATGGAATGATAATCAAATTTCCCTTTTTGAAAAATTAAAATACTTTCTAATAAATTATCAGGATAAAAATACATAGGATAAGGGTTTTGAAGTAAAACACCACTTCTTTTGCTTATTCTTAAATATCCGTCAGGTTTTTTCCATATAATTCTGTCTCTATATCTAAAGCCTGCATTTTGAAATATTTTAGTAACATCAGCAACTATAGGGAATTTTTCCCCATTAACAAGCATATCATCAATATTAAGCACAGCAATTCTTCCTTCCTTTAATACTCTAAAAGATTCTTTTGCAAACTTACTCAGGACTTCTAAATATTGATCATAGTCTTTAAACAATCCTTTATAATCGAAAGGAGCATTAAAATAAGGTGGAGAAGTGAGCATTAAATGAACACTTTCATTAGAAATTTCCTTCATACTTATGCAATTACCTATTATTAATCTATGATTTGTCATAACTTTTTTTATTTGAAATAATCAATCTAAATATATTACTATTTTATAAAATTTTATTATATGAATGAGATTGTTGAAAAAGAAAGAATAAGAAATTTGAATAATAAACCTGAAAATAAAAACGGGAAGTATGTTTTATACTTTATTCAAGCATCACAAAGAATAGAATATAACCACGCTCTGATATACGCCATAGAAAAAGCAAACCAGAACAATCTTCCTCTTCTTGTAGGTTTTTCTATAATGCCATACTTTCCTAATGCAAATATTAGACATTATAATTTTATGCTCGAAGGAATAGAGGAACTTTCTAAAAAATTTGATAAACTAAACATCAATTTTGTTGTAAAATTTGGAAAGTATGAGGATGTGATAGTTGAATTATCAAAAGAAGCATTTCTAACAGTTACAGATTATGGATATTTGAAATTTCAAAGAGAAATAAGAAAAAAAGCAGCAGAAAAAATTCAAAATAAGTTAATAGCAGTCGAGAGCGATGTTGTTGTGCCAGTAAGCGATGTATCAAGTAAAGCAGAACCATATGCAATGACAATAAGACCTAAAATAATAAAAAAATTGGATAAATATATAAAAGAATTAAAACTCCCTTTATTAAAAAACAAAAATAAAATACCTATAAGAAGCGAATTTGAAGACGTAGAAACTGCTCTTAAAAACTTAAAAGTTGATAAAAAAATATCAATAGTTTCAAAATACTTCAAAGGTGGGTATTCCAATGCCATAAAACTTTTAGAGGATTTTATTTCAAGAAAACTCCAAAACTATCACCTAAGATCTGATCCATCTAAGGAGTATTCTTCGAACTTAAGTCCATATCTTCACTTTGGACAAATATCTCCAATTGAAATAATAATAAGAGTTCAAAAAGCAAATCCTCATCCTGATATTTTTATGAGTTTTATAAACGAACTTGTTATATGGCGTGAACTTTCAAGAAATTTTTGTTATTATGAAGAAAATTATGACACATTTGAAGCTATACCTCTTTGGGCAAAAAATGAACTTGAAAAACACTCAAATGATCCAAGAATATATAATTATAAACTTGATAATTTAGAAAACGCAAAAACACATGATAAATATTGGAACGCCGCTCAAAAAGAACTTTTAATTACAGGTAAAATACATAATTATATGAGAATGTATTGGGGAAAAAAGATAATAGAATGGGTGAAAGATTTTAAAGAAGCATTCGATATACTTGTTTATCTAAATGATAAATATGCAATAGATGGAAGAGACCCAAATGGTTATGCTTCAATATGCTGGTGTTTTGGTAAATTTGATAGACCTTTTTTTGAAAGACCAATATTTGGAAAAATAAGATACATGAATGATAAAGGACTTGAGAGAAAATTTGAAATGCAAAAATATATTGATAGAATTGAAAAACTTTGAACTTACTTTTTTCCAATTGCAAATATATCAGCAAAAAAGAGATGTTTTATTGGAAGAAATTTATAGATAAAATTTAATTTTTTTATATATTTATCATCTTTTAAAAAATAATAAACATAATGTGGATTTTTCCAAAACTCTATTTGAATATTTCTAAAGCCACTTTTTTTAAGATATCTTTTTATTGAAAATGATGTCTGTTCATTAATATGATATTTATCTTTAAGACCATCAGGAAGTTTATCTTTCATATTAAATGGAAGTTTTATCCCATCAAGAAAACCAACTATCCAGTAAATCTTTAAGCCAAAATTGATAAAAATTTTATTAGGTGAAGTGTGTATTAAAATATTTCCATCTTTTTTTAAAACCCTTCTTATCTCAGACAAAATTTCCGATAATTCATCATCTCTTAAATGCTCAATTACATCACTCATAACAACAGCATCAAAAAAATAATCTTCAAATGGAAGTTTTTTACCATCTATTTTAATAAAATTAAGTTTTAAATCAGGATTTGTTTTTATCCAGTAATTTTTTATTTCATTTGATATAGAAATTGCATCATCTGATATATCTACGCCATATGTTTCTATCCAACTAAGACCTAAATTTAATGCAAGTTCTCCCCTTCCGCATCCAAAATCAAGAACCCTTTTAGGTTTTAACTCTATAACTTTTTGATATATTTTAAGAAGCCTTCTTGAAAGTTTTAGTCCTTTTGATGAAAGAAATGTCTTATACCCCTCACACTCATTTAAAAAATAATCTCTTGTATAAGGATTTATATCATGCATCTAAATCTCTTTAAAAGATGATACATACCAGTGATAAAAAGTATCACTGATGACTGCATATGAAGTTTAAAAAGTGTTGATTTAATATCTAAAAGTAGTCCAAAATACATAAAAAAACCACTCAAAGAACATATAACAAAAGATATAAGAAGAACCCAGTTCCACAATATCCTCAAAAAATTATTTCCTCGGGCAAAAATCTCAGAAATAACAACAAGAAAGATATTTGCTATCAAAATCCAGAAAATTCCAAATTTCATAATTTTATTTTCATTGTACTTTTTTAAATCAGTATTTTCTATTTTATTTTCTTGTTTATTTTTTAAATCCTCTTTTTTAATATCTTTATTTTTTTCAAATGAATTTTTTAGTTTTTTTTCTTCTAATAATTTGTCATTACTAATTTCATTTATTTTTTCTTTTTTTAGATTACTCTTAAAATTTAAATCCTTCTTTTCTATTTTAAAATTTTTGTGATAACTCTCCCAAACATCACATATTCCATTAGAATTTAAATCTCTAAAATTTCCACACTCACCATAACAAGGATTAGATTCTTTTGCTCTATCACATTCAAGAGAATAAAGATTTAATGTTAAAAAAATCATTAAAAGATACTTCATATCTATATCTTAAAAATTTTTATCTGCAAAATCAAACAAAATATTTTCATAATCTTTATAATAAACTGTCTCACCATGCAAAAAACCATCAAGTATTAAAAAAGTTACATTTGAGTTTCTTATTTGATAATCCCAAATCTCTTGCTTATAACATATCTCATCTTTTGTTCCGCATATAAAAAGAACAGGAACTCTTATTTTTTCTATATTTTTTTGAATTGAGAGTTCAGATAAATATTTACCATATATAATTTTATATTCAAAATTCATCAGCCAAATTATAGGTTTTGAAAATATATCATAAATTTTTAAAAAATTATCAAAAGCAGTATAAATACTATCATAAGGAGAATCAGCAATTACAAAACTTATATCATCATTTTCAAATAAATAAAGAAGTGCAACAAAACCACCCATAGAAAATCCATAAACCCCAACTTTATATCCTCTTTTTTTAAGAAAATCAATTGCTGCCTTAATGTCCCTAATCTCAGTATATCCTCCACTTGAAAATCTTCCACTACTTTCTCCCATTGCTCTAAAATCGATATATAAAAGATTATATCTTTGAGAGAAAAAATTTGTAAATGCAAATATATCTCCCTTGTCTGCTGCCCAGCCGTGAAGAAGAATAATTGCTTTATCAGTTTTAATATTTGATGGAATAAACCATCCTTTAAGTTCAATATCATCAGAAGTCTTAATCTCCACACTTTCATATTTAAGCATTATATCAGAAGGCTTAATTTCAGATACATATCTTCGTGGAATTGAATAAAGATAAAAATAAACAATCGAAATTATAAAAAATATAACAAAAGGATAAACTATAATTCTAACTATATTTTTAAAAAACTTGTTTTCAATAAGTTTTTCCACAAAAATTATTATATAATTTAGTTGTGATGCTAAAAAACAAACAAAGATCTAAAAATATTTTGATAACAGATTTTAAAAATATAAAAATAAAAAATATAAAAAACTTTATAATTTCATCACCTCCAAATCTTTTGATACAAAAAAAATTTCAAAAAACAAGTCAAATAATTTTTAGTGTAAAAAACGATTTTATTTTTAATGAAATGATTATATCTGTTTCCCCAAAACTCTACAAAAAGGATACAATAAGTATTTCAGCCATAATTGATAAAGAAGAATTTCCTTTTGGAGAATTTTCACTTTCAGGATCAAAAAGCTTTAATGTTCAAAAAAATATAGGTTTTATATCTGCTGATACACTTAAATTAAAAAAACTAAGAAAAAATTTTGATATAAAAATAAAGATTAAAAGCAAAACTAAAAAACCTTCTTCAATTAAACTTATAAATATAATTCTTTCAAATAGAAAAAAAGAATTTATTCCATCAAAACTACAAAAACCAAGAAAAACTCTTAAACTCAATATAATAAAAACCTCTCAAATGACTCAGAAAACATCAAAAGCATCTGAGATATGTAGCCCGACATCTATTTCAATGGTTCTTGATTATTATGGGATAAAACTCTCACCAATTAAAATAGCATCTTTAGTTTATGATAATGGTTCAAAAATATTTGGAAACTGGATATTTAACACAATGTTTGTATCTACAAAATCTCTTTTTTCATTTGTATATAGATTTAACTCAATAAAAGAACTCTTTGAATTTTTAGACAGAAAAATTCCTATAATTGCATCTATAACATTTGATGAAAATGAACTCTCAAACTCACCATTAAAGAAAACAAAAGGACATCTTCTGGTAGTAAAGGGATACACCTCAAAAGGAGATATAATAGTAAATGATCCAGCTTCACCTGATATCAAAGGCGTGGAAAGAATTTATAACCAGAAAGAATTTGAAAAGGTATGGATAGGAAATAAATTTGGAACCTCATATATAATTATTGATGATATAAAAAAACTTCCACTATAAGTTTTATAAAATATTTTATAGGAGAGAATATGAAAAAAATATTTATTACAATAGGTTTTATTTTGATATCTATTTCATCATGTGTTAAAAAAGAAAGAGCAGATATTCTTGTCTTTGCACATACAGGTGAGATAACATCACTTGATCCAGTATATTCATATGATGGAATTACCCACTCAACACTTTTAAATATCTATGACACACTTATAACGTTTAACGGATCAAAAGTTAATGAATATATACCACTTATAGCATCAGAAGTTCCATCCTTTAAAAATGGTCTTATTTCAAAAGATGGTAGAAAATATACATTTATAATAAGAAAAGGAATAAAATTTCATAACGGTGATGAACTTACCAGTGAAGATGTTAAATACTCACTTTTAAGATTTATGATAATGGACATTCCAGGAGGTCCATCATCTTTACTACTCGAACCAATTTTTGGAATAACATCGATAAGGGATAAAGATGGAAATATTCAGATAACTGAGAAAGAATTTAATGAGGCGATAAGAGTTGAAGGAGACAGAGTTATTGTACTATTAAAAAAGCCATTTGCACCATTTCTATCAATAATTGCAAGATGGTCATACATAATGGATAAAAAATGGTGTATTGAAAATGGTGAGTGGGATGGGAAATATTCAACAATAAAAGATTATACAAACAGACCAAAAGAAAATGCAAAAATTATTGATAAAGAAAACGGAAGTGGTCCCTATAAGGTCCTTAGATGGGACAAACAGCAAAAACAAATAACACTTACCGCATTTGAGAATTATTTCAGAGGAAAGGCAAAGATAAACATTATAATTGAAAAAACAATTGATGAATTTTCTACAAGAAGACTTATGATTGAAAGAGGTGATGCAGATATTATAGAAGTTCCAAGAATTTACGAAACCCAGATGCAAAATATAAAAGGAGTAAAAATCTACTCAGACCTTCCACGCCTAATGACAGACCCTGTATTTTTCTTTACTTTTGAAATAAACCCACAAGGAAATACTGATATTGGAAGTGGGAAACTTGATGGAAAAGGAATTCCCCCTGATTTTTTTAAAAATAAAGATGTAAGAAAAGCATTTGCATACTCATTTGATTATGATACCTTCATAAAAGAAAGTCTACAATCAAAAGCAAAGAGAGCATATTCACCTATTCCACCTTCTGTAATGCAGCTAAATGATATAAAGAAATATGAATTTGACCTAAAGAAAGCAGAAGAATACTTTAAGAAAGCATTTGATGGAAAACTCTGGGAAAATGGCTTTGAACTTACTATTACATATAATACTGGAAGCGATATAAGACAAACTGCCTGTGAAATACTCAAAAAAAATATAGAGTCAATAAATCCAAAATTCAAAATTAATATTAGACCTCTTGATTGGGCATTATACATTGAAAAAGCACAGTCCCATAAAATGCCTATTTTTACAAGGGGATGGGTTGCAGATTATGCTGATCCTCATAATTTTATTTTCCCATTTTTCCACTCAAAAGGAAGATATCCACAAGCACAAGGGTTTTCAGATAAAGAACTTGATAATTTAATAGAAAAAGCAATATCAGAAACTGACATTTCAAAGAGAAAAGAAATCTATAGAAAAATAATAAACAAGGCAAACGATGAAGTTTATCAAATATATACAATACACCCATCAGGAATAATAGCCATAAGAGAAAATGTAGAAAACTTTATAGATAATCCCCTTTATATGGGAATTTATTTCTATAATCTAAGTAAAAGTGAAGGATTATGAATAGTAGTAAAATAAAGGAAATGGTAAAAATTTTAAAAAAAGAATATCCTCATGCAAAAACTGAATTAAAGCATTCAAATCCTTTTGAACTTTTAATTGCAACAATACTATCCGCACAAACAAAGGACACCACAATAAATAAAATAACTCCAATTCTTTTTAAAAAGTACCCAACTCCTCAAAAACTTGCAGAAGCAGATATAAATGATGTAGAGAAAATAATAAAACCAACAGGTTTTTATAAAATCAAGGCAAAAAACATAATAGAAACATCAAAAATACTTGTTGAAAAGTTTGGTGGAAAAGTCCCTGATAATATGGAAGACCTTTTAAAACTTAAAGGTGTTGCAAGAAAAACGGCAAATGTTGTTCTTTCAAATGCATTTAACAAAAACGAGGGAATAGTTGTTGATACACATGTAAAGAGAATTTCATACAGGATTGGACTTTCTGATAATAAAGATCCATTAAAAATAGAACAAGACCTTATGAAAATATTTGATAAAGATGATTGGGGCTTTATATCAAATGCTCTTGTTCTTCATGGAAGATATATATGTGATGCTAAAAATCCAAAATGTGATATATGTAAGATTGCAAAATTATGTAAAAAAAGAATATGAATAACGGAATAATTGTGTTAACAAATCAATTTGATGTATACGAACAGATGGCATGTGATGAAGTTATGTGTGAGACAATGCCGGAAAAATATATACTTAGGTTTTTCAATTGGAAAAAACCTGGAATTACCTTTGGATTTGCGCAAAGATATAAAAATATAATTGAAACCCTTAATAAAAGGCAAAAAAGTTTTGATATTACAAGAAGACCTACTGGTGGTGGAGTTGTCATACATGAAACGGATATTACTTTCTCATTCATATTCTATAGTCCTGAAGAGTTTAATCCTAAAAAAACATATGATATTATACACTCTGCAATATTTGAAGAGTATAGAGAAAACGGAATAAATATAGATATAGCAAATATCTCAAACTCAAATTACAACATAAATAATCCAATTATGGAATGCTTTAAAAAACCTGTGGATATGGATCTTTTATATAATGGAAAAAAAGTTCTTGGAGGTGCCCTTAGAAAATTTTCTGATTATATGCTTTATCAGGCATCACTTCAATTTGAAAATGCAAGAAATGATTTTGAAAAACATAGCAAAATAATAACTAAAGGACTTTCTAAAAAATTTAATATAGAATTTAAAAATTTTGAATTAAACAAAGATTACTATTCAATTATAAATAAAAAAAAGGAAGAAAAATACATAAATAAAACTTGGATTGAAAGAATATAGGAGGATATATGAAAAAAACAAAGCTTGGATATACAGATAAACACGCAACTTCATTTAAAGAGATTAAACTTCCATCAATAGATGTATGGGAAAATCAATATCCAGAAAATGATTATACTATAAAAATAATTCATCCTGAATTTACATCTGTATGTCCAAAAACAGGACTCCCAGATTTTGGTACTATAACAATAGAATATGTTCCAGATAAATATTGCCTTGAACTTAAATCATTAAAATATTATTTTCTTGAATATAGAAACCTTGGAATATTTATGGAAAATGCTGTAAATAAGATTCTTGAAGATGTTGTAAAATATACAAAGCCAAAAAAATGTATAGTAATAGGAGAATTTACTCCGCGAGGTGGAATTAAATCAGTAATAACAGCAACTTACGAAAAAAAAGAAAATAATTAATTATAATTTATCAATTTTTAAAATAAATTCTTAAAGAACTTAGAAAAACCAAAAACACAGATACAAATATTCCAATTAAAGGACTATATTTGTATTTTGAAAAAATAAGATAAACCAAAAAAACTGAAATAACAGATATATATAAATTGTAGCGATAGAGATAAAAAAGTTTTTTTATGGAATCTAAAAAAGTAAATATTGACCCTACTTCTTTCCTACATACTACTACATCTGATATCTTTGAAACTGGATCAAAACTACCAACTAAATTTATTCCAACATCACTTAATGAAATCATACCAAGATTCCCAAAACCTTCGCTTATTGCTACAATTCTATATCCAAAAACTTTATATCTTAAAACAACACTGTGCTTTTCGGAAACATCAACATCTATAAAATAATCTATATCTCTAAGTTCATCTACAATACTTTTTAATGATTGCGGTATTATACATACGATCTTAAAACCATATGACTTTAGTTTTTCTATAAAAATTATAAAATCTTCTTTCTTCATGCCAGAAAATAAACTAATTCCTGCATCAATTATAAAAACATCATTAGAAGATATTTCAAAAACAATTGATGGATTATTTAAAATAATACCACTTTTACTTAAATAATTTATCATAAAAAAATATGGAATTATGAAAGAAAAATAATAACCTTGCGGAAAGAAAAAAAGAGGAATTCTTCTTATATGAGGATTTTCTCCTTTAAAATAAAAATAAATAAAAGATAAAATTGAGATAATAAGAATAAAATAGAAATAATAAACAAAAACTTTTTTATCAGGAAATATCTCTTTTCTTTTTTCATAAAATCTTTTAGAAATGTTTGCTATTTGAGATATTAAACTATTTTTAAAATCCTTTATTGCTCTTATAATGATATCATCCCCCCCATTAATTGCGCCAGAATAAATAATATCCCCTCTTTTAAAGATTATCTCTTTATCAATAGAATTTAGTGGTTGTTTTATCTTTGCTTGCTTAGATATAAGAATTCCATCAACTGGAATTCTTTCACCTTTTAAAACTAAAACGAGATCATCTTCATTTATTTTTGATGGAAATGTTCTTATCTGTTTATCATTTTTAATCAATGTAACAAAAGAAGGTAAAAGTTTAAAAACATTTTCAAAATTTGCATTTATTTTATCTATTACAAAAGAATTAAGATACTGATAAAGATTAAAAAACAAAATTATAGTAAATAAAACAATTATATAAAACCTTGATACAGAAATATCTAGATCAAGAAAAAAATAAGAATAAAAAGAAATTGAAATAAAAAAAAGAATAAAAATACTTGCAAATATATTTATATCAAACTCATATTTTTTAATTGAAACCAAAGCTTTCTCATAAATTTCTTTTCCACTAATAAAAGTTACAATAAATGAAATAATTATAATGCTTACTCCCCCTATATCAAAATATACTGAGTAAAGTATTAAAAAAATAAAAATAATAGATAACAAAAGCCTAAAAAATATTTTTTTTCTTCTCTCTCTAAATATTGGTGTTTTATAATCATATATATCCTCGGTTATATAACCTAAAACCTTCATATTCATACTTTCAATTTTTTTAACAATTTTTTTATCTGTAAGTGAATGAGAGTCATAGTCAATCTCTATCACACAAGTTGATATATATACCGATACTTTTACAACACCTCCCATTTTATGTAAAAAAGTTAATATAGATTTATCCTCAATTTTATCAACTACAACAATTATTTTTTTATTATTCATATTGAGTTAAATATTCTTTAAAATTCTTTTTAAACTCACCAGGATAGAAAAGATAAACTCTATCAATTGCATCATAAAAAGAAGAACCTTTTTTAAGTTCATTTAAAAGAAGTATAAATTTAAACCGAGAATATCTTCCAATCAAGAATTCTACAAGTGATGATGAAATAGCACTGTATAATTCAAAATCTTTTTCACTTAGAGTTTTAGGATTTGAAATATTAACAAAATAAATTGGATCAATTCCTTTTTTTAAAAAATTTGAAATTAAAGAAGAATAATAATTTTCTTTTGATAAACAATTTTTTCTTTCATAATAATTTTTATATCCATAATAGAGCACTAGATATATATCAATATAATCACCAAGCACATCTTTAAGCATAAGTGATGCAACAACTCCAGAAATAAGACAAAAAGAATTTGTTGTCCAAACAATCTCAGCATCTTTTTTAGCATCAATATCATTAAATCTTTCATTATTATTAGAATAAACAAATATTCTATAAGGTTCTCTAAAAAAATAATTATTTCCAAGTTCATATGAGATTAAATAGTAAGCATTTTCTGAGTTATCTGCAAGTTCTCTAATCTTTGAGAACTCTATATTTTTTGAAACAAATATAAAATGAGCACTTTCAAATACATTATAAGAATTATACCCTAAAAAATTATCTTCTTTTCTATGATATTCATTTTCACCTACACAAGAATAAAAAAATACTATAAAACAAATAAGATAAAGGTATTTACTAACAGATTTCATTTTAAAATTGTAAAATCCTCTGTAATTTTTAAAGACTTAATATGAAGCGGTATATAAATTTTATTAATATCAAGCATAAAGTTTGCAAAGTGATTTACAAACGGTATCCCTAAACCATTTATTTCAAATTTATCTACCTTTATATAGACAATCTCATTCTTCAAATATAAAGAAAGATAATATGAAAAAGTAAAACCTCCTATTTTTTTATATAAGACAATGGCATCATTAAAAAATTTTACTTCCAAATCTTTAAAATTATCTTCAAAAAATCTTGATATAGAAAAATTTGAAATCTTTGCTGAAATTACATTAACAGAACTAAAATGTTTTATGGATAAACATTTATCACCGCCAATTGCAAAATTTTCAAATTTAAAAATTCCTCCATATATATCAATTCCTTTAAAATTAATATATTTTGCATTAATAACAACTTTATCAAAAATCTTTTCATTATCATTTATCTTAAAATTTTCAGCTAAACATCCATAAAATTTAATATCACTAATATTTAAAAAGTCAAAATAACATTTATCACTGCAATCTTGTGGTAGGCAAAAATCAAATATTTTTCTATATACATAAATATTTTTTAATCTGTAAATCTTTTTAAAATTTTTATTGTTTATTTCATAATCAGATATAATATAATTAGAGAAAACACCAAAAGGATCTTTCCCTACAAATATTAAATTTTTAGCTTTAAAATTTTCTTTCATATAATCAAGCACATAATTATTAATATAATCACTTTTAATATCAACAGAAACAACTATTCCCTTATTTTTAAAAGAACCAAGATCCAAACTATCAGCATCATTTTTTATAGCCTTTGTAATTATTTCTATATCCTCCTTAAAATAATTTTTTTCATAACCAATAACATTAAATTCAGATGAAGTTTTAATATAGAATAAAGAAAAACCGTTTATAAACATCATCAATAGCGCTACATAATTAAAATATTTCCTTATATAAGGTGAAACCATTATTGAAGTTCCAATTATGATAGGAAATATCAAAGGAAAAATATTGTTTGGATTTATAAAAGGAATAAAACATATTACTATTAAAGGATATAAAAACCATTTAAGAAGAATTTTCCTTGGTTCATAAATCATAAACTTTGCAAAAATCATCCAAACAAAAAGTAAAATAAAAGGATAAAAATAAAAAGCGCTAAAAGAATTAATAATTTCTTTTAAATAAAAAGATAAACTAAAATTAAACGATAATTTCTTAAGCAAAGGTATAGAAAAAAATCCAATTAATAAAAACCTAATTAGAAAAACAAAATATATAACTAAAGATGGAAAAAGAACTTTTGCAACATAATCCCAATATACAGTGGTAAGAAGAATATTTAAAAAGCCAATCATTGGAATTGTATAAATTATAAAGAACTTATCACTTAAAACACCAAGAGAGTAAATTATTACAAAGATATGAAGATTTCTTGCATCATCAAGTTTTTCACTTTTTATATAGAAATAATAACTCCATAAAACAAATGCAGATGTAAGAAGAATTGGAGAAAAATGCCTTTCAAGAAAAAAAACAGACGGTAGCGAAGAAAGTATAATCACACTACTTAAAGCCGCCTTTTCATTTCTTGTTTTTAAGATAAGCCAATAAAGTCCAAGAGATATAAAGAAGAATATAAAAGAATTTATAAAAAATATAGAAAATGGATAAGAAAACCCAAAGATTTTAATTGGTAAAGCATAAAGTAAATAATAAATTGGCATATCAAAATTAATTCCATTTAAAAAAGAAAACTTAAAGATATTTATCAGGTTTTCGTTTAAATAACTCTTTAAATACTCATATGCTTTTATATCATTTATATTAAGTGAAAAATCAGAATTTTTTAAAAAATAAATATAGTTAATTAAAATATTCAATACATAAATACCAAAAAAATAATACCAATATCTGAAATCTTTTTTCTCGTCTCGCCTCTTTTCGTTTTCAAAAAGAACACTTTCAACAGCAATTTTATTTGCTTGGAATCTTTTTTTAAATTTTTCTAAAAAATTTTCTTGGTTATTATTTTCTTTTTCTAACATTTTTCTTTCCCTCATTAATTTCTTTTATCTTTACATCATAAATATTTTTTGATTGAGGATCAAAATTTAATGCCATATCATAGTAATTTTTCGCCATCTCTCTATCACCTATAGATAAAAATATATCACCACCAAAATAAAGATATTTAGATTTTTTCTCCTGGGAATCCGCTAATTTTATTGCGTTGTTGATATCATTCTTTGCAGATTCAAAGTTTTTATTTAATAGATTAATTTTTGCTCTTAGATAATAATATTTATCCTCTTCTTTAATTTCAATTGCTTTTGATATATAATCAAGTGCTGTTGGATCATTTATCTCATACTTAGTTTTAGCAATTTGAAAATATATTACATCATTTTTTTCTTTTATATTCTCAAAATCTATGAGTGCTTTATTCTTATCACCAGTGCATATATAGGAAAGACCTCTATAATAATATGCGATATCTTTAGGTGAAATATTTATTGCAGATGTAAAATCATCAATTGCGTTTTTACAATTCCCTGTATAATAATTTATAAGTCCTCTATTGTAATAAGCATAATAATAATTAGGATTTATCTCAAGAGCCTTATCTATATAATAAAGAGCTTCCTGATATCTTTTTTCCTCAATATAAAGTACTGCAAGGTTGTTATAAGCAGGAAGATAATTTTTATTTATTGATATTGCTTTTTGGTAATCATCTTTTGCTTTTTCTCTATTGTTAAGCCTTTCATAAGTCATAGCCCTTGAAACATATGCTTGGTAAAAATCAGGATTATCAAGTAATGCTTTTGTATACATATCAAGAGCTTTAAAATAATCACCATTCACAAAAAACATATTTCCTCTTTTATAATAGTAATCTGGGCTTTGAGAACATGACCAAAAGAAAAACATCATCATAACAATAATTATTCTTAACATTTTTCCTCCCCTGAACTTAAAAAAAGAATAATAGCACCCATAGTTATAAAAAAATCTCCCATATTAAAAACAGCAGGAAAATATTTAAGATCTATAAAATCTATAACAAAACCATATTTTATTCTATCAAAAATATTTCCAACAGCACCACCAATAATCATATGTATTGCAACAACTTGAAGTAATAAATTAAGTTTTCTTCTAAAATAAAAAAGAAAAAGAAGAAGAAATGAATTAAAAATTATAAAAAACTTATTAAATCCACCAAGCATTCCAAATGCTATACCAGTATTTTCTACATAATGAATTTTTAAAACTCCCCCAAGAAATGAATAAAAATTATTAATATGATTTAAAATATAATCTTTTGTAATTCTATCGATAAAAAAGACAAATAAAAGCACCAAAAGTCCTATTATGTTTTTTTTATACATTCATTTTATCTTTTTCAATAGCATCTATACATTTCGGACAAAGATCTGGATACTTCTCATCTTTAGAAACATCAACACTCCACTGCCAGCATCTCATACATTTTTTACCATCAGCATGAATAACCTCTATTTTTAATCCTTTATCATCATAAACTTCTATCTGTGAAACTATTAAAGCCATTTTTATATCATCAGCATTTTCTTTTATAAATCTATCGTCTGTTTTTATTATAACCTTTGCTTCAAGAGATGATCCTATAACATGATTTTTTCTTACATTTTCTATCTCTTTTAAAACTTCTTCTCTTAATGAAATAATCTTCTTCCATTTTTCTTCAACTTTTTCATCAATAAACTCATCTCCAAGCTCTATTGATGAAAGAAATACGCTTTCTTTAAGGTTTTCATCAACCTCTTTTTTAAAGACCTGCCATGCCTCTTCTGATGTGAACGAAAGAATTGGCGATGAAAGCACAAGTAAATCTTTAAGTATATAATACATTGCAGTTTGAGCACTTCTTCTCTCTTTTGAGTTAATAGACCATGTATAAACTCTGTCTTTTAAAACATCTAAATAAAAAGATGAAAGATCATTTATACAAAAATCAGAAATATTTTTTATAGCATCTCTATATTTAAAATTCTCATAATCCATAAGAATTTCTTTAGTAATTCTTTTAAATTTTGAAAGTATATATCTATCAATCTGCATCATATCTTCTCTCTTAACGCAATATAACGGTTTAAAATCATTAAGATTTCCAAGAAGATATCTAAATGTATTTCTTATTTTTCTATACATCTCAACTGGAACTGCCAAAAGATTATCAGAAATTCTAACATCCTCATGCCAATCACTTAAAGAAACCCATAATCTTAATACCTCTGCTCCATATTTATTTATAACCTCTTGAGGAGAGACAACATTCCCAAGAGATTTATGCATTGCTCTTCCTTGTTCATCAAGGACAAAACCATGTGTAAGTACTGTTTTATATGGTGCTTTTCCGTTCATTGCTACAGATGGTATCAATGATGTCTGAAACCATCCTCTATGCTGATCAGATCCTTCAAGATAAAGATCTACTGGAAATGTTTTTTCTCTCTTCAAACATACTGAATACCAAGAAACACCGGAATCAAGCCATACATCAAGTATATCTTTTTCTTTTTCAAACTGATCTCCACCACATCTACATTTATAATCTTTACCTATTATATCCTTTATATCATCTCTAAACCAAAAATCACTTCCTTCTTCCCTTATTCTTTGAGCAATTTTTCTAAGAAGAGCAAAATCATTTTGAACTTCACCACATTTCTTACAGTAAAACGCAACTATTGGTGTTCCCCAATATCTCTGCCTTGAAAGGCACCAATCAGGTCTTAACTTTATCATAGATATTATTCTTTCATAACCTGCTTTTGGAACCCATCTAACAGAAGAACACTCTTCAATTAGTTTTTCTCTTAAATTATTCTTATCAATCTTTAAAAACCACTGCTTTGTTGCTCTAAATATAACAGGCTCCTTACATCTCCAGCAATGTGGATAACTATGAGAAATCTCACCTTTATAAATTAAAAGATTCTTCTCCTGAAGTCTTTCAATTATTATCTTATTACTCTCAAAAATATTTTTTCCTTTTAGCGAGACAATATCATCACTAAACCTACCACTTTCATCAACAGGACAAAAAACATCAAGATTCCATTTTTTTCCTGCAAAATAATCCTCTTCTCCATGCCCCGGTGCTATATGAACTATACCAGTTCCTGTTGTCATATCAACAAAATCTGTTGAAATAACTCTTCTTTCATATCTATAATTTTCCACAAGTTCATCTTCAAGCGGTGCCTGATATGTAAAATCAAGTAGTTTTTTCCCTTCAAACTCAAAAACTATCTCACCCCTTGCCCCAGTAATATTTGAAAATGACTCATAAAGAGGTTTTGCTATTATTAAATACTCATTCCCTGCTTTTAAAACAATATATGTCTCATTTTCTTTTATAGCAACAGCCATATTTGCAGGAAGTGTCCAAGGAGTTGTTGTCCATATAACTATATAAAGAGGCTTAAAATTTTTAAACTCTTCACTATATTTTAAAACCTTAAATTTAACAAATATTGAATTTGAAGTTTTATCCTTATACTCAACCTCTGCATCAGCAAGAGCTGTTTCACATTTAACGCACCAGTATATTGTTTTTTTATCCCTCTCTATATATCCCTTCTCCCAAAGTTCTATAAACGCCTCAATAACATCTGCCTCATATTCATTACTCATCGTTATATAAGGTTTTTCCCACTCACCTAAAACGCCAAGTCTTTTAAACTCCTCTCTCTGTATATTTATAAACTTTGTTGCAAAATTTCTTGCCTTGTTTCTAAATGAAATAATATCATTTATTCCTTTTTTTGATATATTCAGCTCTTTTAGAAGTTGCTGTTCTATTGGGAGCCCATGACAATCCCAACCAGGAATATATGGAGTAGAATAACCAAGAATAGAATATGATTTAATGACAAAATCTTTAAGGATTTTATTTAACGAATGCCCTATATGTATGTGACCATTTGCATATGGCGGTCCATCATGAAGAAAATATTTCTTTGTTCCTTTTTTAAGAATCTTCTCATAAATCTTATTATCTTCCCAGAATTTAAGCCATTTTGGTTCATTTTGATTCAAATTTGCTTTCATTGAAAAGGAAGTTTTAGGCAAAAAAACAGTATGGGAATAAGAATTATTTTTGGTCTTTTCCATATATACTCCTTTTATAATATCAATTATACAAAAAAATTTATTTTGGCTGGTTACGAGAGTTTATCGCCATTGATACTTGCTCTCTTAAAACATCTACAGTGGTGGGCTTTCTTAAAAATGATTTTACATTCTTTTCTACTTTAAAAAGCATCTCAGTGGAGGGATCAAAATGACTTGCTGTAAAAACTATAACAGGAATATCTTTTGTTTCATCATCAGAAACAAGCATTCTTAACAACTCTATTCCAGATACATTTGGCATCATTACATCCATTATTATAACATCAGGTTTTTCTGTTTTTGCAAGATTTATACCTTCAAGTCCATCATTTGCAGAAACTACATCATAATCTGATTCAAGAGCCATCTTTACTATCTCAACCATAACTGGATTATCATCAACTACAAGCACCTTTTTTTTCTCCATAACTACCCCTTACATAAACTATTAATCCTCTCTTTTATAATATCAAGTTCTAATTTTGAATAAAAACCAAAGACATTGCTTTCACGCTCAACAATTCTTTTAACAATATCATTATAATCGCTTGCGGTAATAATTATAAGTGGTATTTTACTTATCTTACTTTCTCTCTTAATGCATTCAATAACCTTTAAACCATATACTTTGCCAAGATTTATATCAAGAAGTATTAGATCCGGTAAAACCCCTTCTATTTTTTTAACTATATCCCTTTCATCGTTAAACTCATTCACACTATAAAGTGAACAATTAATATCTGACAAATACTCCGTTATCATTTTAATAAAATCAGGATTATCATCTATTACCATTATTTTTTTCATTCAAGACCACCAAATGGGCAAGGAGGGAGTCGAACCCTCATTCCGACGATACATCGGAACAGGTTTTTGAGACCTGCGCGTCTACCAGTTCCGCCACTTGCCCAATAAATATTATAATATCAAATTTTATCCTCGCTTAAAATTTTAACCCAAACATTTCTTCTTCTTGGTCCATCAAACTCACAGAGATAAACCGACTGCCATCTTCCAAGAAGCAGTTTTTCATTCTCTATGAAGATAGTAACGCTACTACCAACAACTACAGTTTTAATATGTGAATGTGAATTTCCTTCAATATGTCTGTATTTTCTGTCATCAACAGGTATTATATCATTCAGTTTATTTATTAAATCTTCTTTGACATCAGGATCAGCACCCTCATTTAAAGAAATCCCACAAGTTGTATGCGGCGAATACACAAAACACACCCCATTCCTCACCTTTGACTCATTAATTACCTTTGATATATACTCCGTTATGTCTATTATTTGCTGTTTTTTTGTTGTCTCTATATCTATCTTATACATATACCCTCACTCATCAAACTAAGTGTATGGCACGGATATAATTTCAAATTCATTGTTCTTGGAATCTTTTTTCCTCACCTCTATTATTATAACAATTAATTCTCTTAAAACACAGACCACAGGAACAGCAAAAACAACGCCCCAGAAACCTGCAATCTCACCACCAGCCATAAGTGAAAGAACAACAACTGCAGGATTTATGTTTAGATTCTTCTTCATTATATATGGTTGTAAGAACCAATCATCAAAAAACCTAATACCAATAAAAAAAAGAAGAACTTTGAGAACAACATAAACATCGCTATACTGAATGTATGCAAATATCGCTGACAAAACACCTGCTACAAATGCTCCAAGATATGGTACAACAGGGGATATTCCACTAAGAAATGCAAGAATTGAAAAATATTCTATTTTCATCAAAAAAAGCCCAAAAAAAGCGATAATAAAAATCACAAATGCCTCTGTAAGAATTCCTCTAAGATAATTTCCAAGTGTCTTATCTATTCTTGAAACGATATAAAATATTAACTCAACATATCTTGAATTAACATTTGAAACTATCATATCAAGCATTTTATTTCCTTTTAAAAGTATAAAAAAAGATATAAAAGGTACTATAAAAAGAAAAACAAGATATGGAATATATTCTATTAAAAATACTGGCAGCGTTATTAAAAATCCAAGAATCTTTTCTTTAATCTTAAGTTGAGATATAATTGGAAAAATTTTTTCAGTTTTTGTTACAAAAGAGGCAATTATGTTCTCAAACTGACTATAATACGATGGCCAGTTGTTTATAAATGATTCCATATCAAAACTTGCAATCTTTATTATAAAAAAAACGATTCCTAAAAACAAAACTCCAAAACTCAGATAAAGAATACCAACAGTATAACTTCTTTTTATTCCTCTAACCTCAAAAAATTTAACCATTGGAGAAAGGATATAAGAAAATGCGGCACTAAGAACTAAAGATACAAATGTTTTTCTTGCATAATAGAAAACAATAAATATAACAAAAAAAATCAATATCCAAACAATTAATTCACTCAGTGAAACTTTTTTCACCTTTAATATAACCCCTAAGTCTTTGTGAAAGTATTCTTGCAAGATTATAATTTAAACGAGCAGCTATTTTTGGTTTTGAAGTTATTATATTTTCAAGATCCGCTTTATAAAACATAAAAACATAAGTATCTTCAAGAGCAACAGCAGAAAAAGTTCTTGGCATCTCTTCAAGTAAAGCCATCTCACCTAAAAACTCACCTGACTTAACGATATATACCATATCGTTCTTGTTATTTTTTCTATAAAGACCTATACTTCCTTTATAAACTATAAAAAGAGCCCTTCCTATATCACCTTCCTCAAAAACTAAATCACCGCTTTTATATTTGTTTTCATACATATTTTCAAGAAAATAAAGAAGTTCCTTTCTTTTTATTCCTTTAAAAAGCGAAATTCCTGAAAGAAATTTTATCTTAGAAAGGACTTCTTTATCATAAACTTTATTAAATATATTTTCAAAAATCATATATTTTTTCTTAAAAACGATGTAATCCAATTAACAATACTATAGAAAAAATTGTTTATACCAGATGATATATTGTTTACCATTTTAAAAGCTGGTTCCGTATCTTTAACTCTTTCATCAATATCTTTTGCAAGCATCTGAATACTTTCAGCAGCAGATTTTACTTTCTTTAATGTATCTATAATTTCCATTGCAACTATTACTATAACAGCAGTAACAATAACTACACAAAAGGTTATAACTACATTCATAATCTCCCTCCAATAAAATTATAGCATAATTTTAAATTCAAGCACTGGTTTTTAATACAATACAAAATTGTATGGCACGACTTTATCCCTCCAAATTATTGCTCCTACGTTACATCGGATCCTTACAATTCATAATCCATAATTCAACATCCATAATCCATCATCCAACATTTCTCACTTTTCTAACGATTTTCACCTTCTCACTTTTATTTTAATCTTCCCATCTAAATTGATATTTAAGACCAACCTCATCCCATATTTTTTTCTCTTCCATACACAAATAAATCCTTTCTAATGGATATCCAAAAGATTTTATAAACTCAATTATAGTTTTATAAAGTTTTAATCTAAAAGAATATGGATATCTAAGTTTTCCATCAAAATCAATTATCATCTCCTCATCAAGTATTATATTATCAGGAAATCTTTTTTCTATAACCTTTTTTGTCTCAGGCGCAAATCTAAAACTTCCAATACTTATCCATTTTATTTTATTCAAATCTACATTATCAAAAAGAGTTTTTATACACTTATAATACAAATCTTGCCAGTTATCAAATTTTATAACTGGATCAAAATGGACTCCAACATTATAACCATAATTTGAAAGTCTTTTCAGACACTCTATTCTCATATCCATTGATGTTGTAAAAAACTCTGTTTTTTTTATAATCTCATCCGGATTTAATGAATATGATACAACTATATTCTCTGATGGTTTAATCTTAAAAAAATTATCTACATTATTCGTTTTTGTTTTAAATTCAAAATAAATATTTTTAAAATCCTTTAGTCCATCAATTATACGAATAGAATACTCAGATATATCATCATAATAAAGCGAATCTGAAAACTCACCATTCCCAATCCTTATTTTCCTCTTCAAATTTTTGAATTTACTTTTAATCGCATTTATATAATCATCAATATTTGGATTTATTATTATTCCATCAAAATTTTGATAACTTTGAAGATAACAATACTGACACTCCATTGGACATCCAAAATTTAAATTCAAAACATAATAATTACAACTAATACATCTTTTTGTACAAGGACAATTCTTTAAAAGATCATATACCTCTTCAACTATATATATTTTCTCAACACGTCTATTATAATTTTCTATGCTAAAAAATTTTTTAATCTCTTTAAAACTATCTATAAATCTAAATTTTGCTTTTGGGAATTTATTTTTAAGTTTTTCAAGAATAATATTTTGCAAATATTTTTTTTCAACTATTATCTCAGAGATATTTCTTTCTTGGTTAGGATTAAAAACTTCTCTTTCATCAAGTTCAAGGTTTGGAAGATAAAAGCTATTTAAAGAATACTCTTTTATAGAATATGGATATCTTATCTTTAAAAGTTCTTTTTTAAACTGATTATAATTTTTAAATTCTGGAACAAAGGATGGATCAAAAATTTTTCTTTTTTTCGATATCTCAAAGATTAACCTTTTAATTTCTCTTTTTCTATTAAACCCCAAAAAAGAATATTTTTCATTTACAAAATCATCAACTTTTTTATAAATCTCAAAAACATTCATTTAAATATCATCTCATCAAGCCTCAGTATCTCATAACCTTGACTCTTTGCATTTTCTATAATTCTTTTTGTAAGTTCAATAATTCTTCCTTTTCTTTTTTCAGTATCATGAAGAAGCAATATTGCACCTGGCTTTATATTTTTAACATACATATCAACAAGTTTATCAAGATCTATATAATTCCAATCATATCCAAATGTCCAGTTATAAACATCATAACCCATACTTTTAGCAATACTTATACCAATTGGTTTGTTATATCCATAAGGATATCTTAAAATCGTTGGTTTTATACCTATGGCTTTATATATCTCATCCTCAGTTTTTTTTATCTCCTCCCTTATCTCAGACTCAACCTTATCCTTTGACACTTTATAAAAATTTTTATGATGATATGTATGGCTTCCAATTAAATGCCCATCATCTTTTATTCTTTTTAGATACTGAGGATATCTTTTTACATTTTCACCAAGCACAAAAAAAGTTGCTTTAACTTGATAATCTTTTAAAAGATCGCATAACTGTGGTGTAATTTTTGATGGTCCATCATCAAATGTAAGCGCAATATATTTTTTAACTGGCTTTGCTGAAGAATAAAACTCTCCCCAAAGCAAAACTGAAAAGAAAAAAATAAAACAACTAATTATAATTTTCTTCATAAAAATATTTTAGCATTTTAAATCTCCACATCTCTTATACTTTTTGATGCTAAATTAAAAATAAAAAAAGATGAAACTATACTTATAACCATAAAAATAAAAAATGAAAAATAAAAATAATACCAATCATAATGCAAATTTTTATTTGAAAGAACTATAAAATACTGCCTTATTGGATATGCAAATATTGCAATTATAAGCATAACATAAAAAAGTGAGAGAGCCATAAATATAAAACCACCATAAGATGACTCAACTTGATGTATGTTTTCAATCTTAAAATCAGGAAATATTGCTCCAAAACTAACAGCATAGACAGAAATAACAAAACTCATAATTGTTACAATAAAAACAGAAAAAGAGAAAACAAAATTATCCACAGAAAGATAATAATTTGAAAGAGAAACTAAAATCAACAAAAAAATATAAATAAAAGGAAAATAAAAAATAAGTTTTGCTAAAATAATTGATTTTGGTTCTAATGGCATTGATTTAAATATCCAAAAAGTGCCATTTTCATAACTTATTGATGTAAACATAAATCTTAGAGATATAGCAGAACAAATAAACCCAACAACTGTTATATTTAGAAAAGATATTAAATTTTTAAATTCATAATCATCAATAGGTAAGTTTTTTATGCTGTATATATAAACAAATGCAAGTGCAACTATAAGTATAAACTGTGATAAATATCTAACATCTCTAAAAACGCTTATTCTTTCTTTGTAGATAAATGGCATTACATCACGAAGAAAATTTTTTCTTTTTATAATATATTCAAATGGAATTTTAAATCTATGAATCTTTTTTCCTGATGATTGTGCTTGAGAATAGGCATAAAGATAAATTTTTTTACCAACTTTTATAAGAAAATAAAGAAAAACAAAAGCTATCAAATATAGGGAAAAAACATTTAACAAAACATTTAAGTATTTTTGATTTATATAATCAAAAATTGCCTTTGTAAACCACCAACTTGGAAGATACCTTGATGTTGGGGATTGAAGATAGGATAAATAATTTGCAATAACTTCCATCATCTCAGGTCTTATTAGTTTTTCCGGTTTTGAAAATCTTATTGCAACATATACAAGAGAAAAAGACAAACTTGATATAATCCACATAGCATCCCTTGTTTTAGATGAAGGGAAAAGATACATCAAAAAAAGACTCACCAAAACTCCAATCATTCCTGCAATAAAAGAGTATGGTATAACTCCAACCCCAAAAACAAAAAGAACACCAACTCCCCCATCACTCACCTTTAATAATGCCAAAATATATGGAAAAAGTATTAAAACAAGGCTCCAAGATGAATAAAAAACAGTAGTTATAACCTTATCAACAAATATTTTTCTCTCATCAAGTGGGAGAGAAAAAAGAAAAGCAAGGTCATATGAATAAAAAAGTGTTGTCATTGCTATTATAAGCGATGATATAGTAATCATAGAAAAACTTATAACAAAAACCATTGAAGAAAGTTTCATTATTAAAAGATTTCCTATCAACTCAACTCCTTTAAGATAAGAAAGAACCTTTACAAAAGAAAGATAAAGTAAAAAAAGAATACTTATTCCCGTTATTAAAAAAATAAAATTCTTTATAATTTTCCATCTATCATAATTTTTCACTTTACCTAAAAACATCTTTATTCTATATCTAAACAAAATCATATTCTTATAAAGTTTTTTAAATTATTCTGTAAGATTAAAAAAGAAATCCTCAAGATCTTTATTTTTTAATAAAATATCTGAAATCTTTCCCTCACCAATTATTTTCCCTTTATTTATAACACAAACTCTATCACATATCTTTTGAGCCATTTCAAGAATATGAGTGCATAGAAAAACTGTTGTCCCATTTGAGCTTACTTTTTTTATCAATTCTTTAAATTTTTTAACACTTATTGGATCAAGTCCAACTGTTGGTTCATCAAAAAGCATAATCTTTGGCTTTCTAAGTATAACAGATGCAATTAAAAGTTTTTGCTTCATTCCATGGGAATATGTAGATAAAAGTTCATCTGCTTTATCTGAAAGCGAAAAATAATCAAACAACTCATCAATTTCTCTCTTAGGATTTTTTATCTCATAAACCTCTGAAATAAAATATAAAAACTCTCTTGCAGTAAGATATGGATATACAAATGGTTCATCTGGGATATATGAGATTAATCTTTTTGCTTCAAGTGGATTTTTAATAACATCAATTTTATCAACATAGACACTTCCAGATGTTGGCTTTAATAGTCCTGCTATTATTTTAACTGTGGTAGTTTTTCCAGCCCCATTTGGTCCGAGAAAACCTAAAACTTCTCCATCAAAAGCATCAAAACTTATATCATCAACTGCCTTATTTTCCCCAAATTTTTTTATAAGATTTAAAACTCTGAGCACATTATCCGTTTGCCTGATTTGTTGTTTCAAAATTTTTTCTATAATCTTTTATCTCTATTCTTGTTGTAAGTTGTCTTAAATAATAATTTGCACAATCAAGAAACTTTTGTTCTTTTAATTTATCAGCAAAATCCTTTTTTTCTTTTGGAAGATTTTTCTTATCAATAATAGAAGAATATAAATTCAAATCATCATCAGTGACTTTTATCGTATTATATATAAAATTCTTTAAATTCATAACCATCCTTTCCTTTCTTCTCCACTCTTCATATTCTTTTGGCGTCATCCTATATTTTGACCATATAGTTCTTACATACTGTGCTACATTAAACCTACCATTATCATAAAAACTCTGAGTATTTAAAACCTCCATTGCAACCTCAAAATCAGAAACCCCAATCTTTAACTTTTTTGCTTCTTGATATAATATTTCACTTACAATCATATCCTTAAAAACTTCCTGCCTTATTAAATTTTCAATTACTTTATTATTTTCAGACATATCATTTTTTTTCATAAAATTCTCATAAACATTTCTAACATTTATCTCATATCTATCATAAGGTATTTTAGAATTGCCAATTTTAGCAATTGTATTTTTAACGGTAATTCCATTTATATATGCTCCAAGTCCCAAAAAAACTCCTAAAACAAAAACAACCACAGTTATTGTAAAAATAACTCTTTTATGTTTATCTAAATACCCAACCATATCAAACTCCTTTTTTCATAGTTATACTTCCATTAAAAATCGCACCTTCTTCAATTAAAATCTTTGATGATGTAACATCCCCTTCAACACTTGCACTTGACATAATCTCTACTTTTTCTTTTGAAACAATATTTCCTCTAACATTCCCATAAATAACACAATTCTGGCAAGATACATCACCATTAACTTTACCTGTTTTTGATACAAAAACATCCTTTGCTTCAGCTATATTTCCATCAACAACACCGTCAACCCTCAAAGACCCTTTTGTTGAGATATTTCCAGTAAAAACACAATCCTCCGCAATAACACTTTCTGTTGATGTAATATCTGCGAGTTTTTCTTTAAGTATAGCCATATCTATTTTTTAGCAGTATAAACATATCCATTTATATAACTTATAGGATTTTTTGGAACCCCATACTCCCAAACTTCATAATGTAGATGAGGTCCGGTTGATGTCCCAGTGGATCCTAATTTTGCAATAACACTCCCTCTTTTAACTATATCTCCTTCTCTAACAAGTGCTTGACTTAAATGCCCATACAATGTTGAGTATCCAAATCCATGATCCATTATTACGCAAAGCCCATAACCCATAGACCATCCAACATATCTAACAACGCCATCCGCAGTTGCTTTTATCTCTTTTCCAGGCTCATTTGCTATATCAACACCTGTATGAAAATCATATGAAAGTGTAAAAGGATGAATCCTATACCCAAACCCTGATGTAATTCTTCCTTCAACTGGGGATCCTGTTGGAATTGCTCTTGAGTGATTTAGCTTAGTAGTTATATAATTTAGAAGTTGTTCATAAACACCAAGAGTTTTTTCTGATTCTAATTTTATCTTCTGATAAGAAGATATAAGATCTTTCTCATTAAATTTTGTGTAATCAATATTTTCAATCATCTTTCTAAAGTTTTTACTTTCATTATATGTTGGGCCACCTACATCATCAAAACTACCTATGTTTGTAATTTTTGCAATTTGGTTATGTGTTTTTTTAACAGAATCAAACCAATCAAGTGCCTCATATGCTTTTGCTGTTATATTTGCAATCTTTGCTTTTAATATCTTATTCTCAATCTTAAGAGAATAATAATCAAGTTTACTAAAATCATAGAAAAATGAAACACTCAAAAACAAAACAACTGATATAGATATTATAAAAAAACTCAAGAAACTAAAACTTATTGTAAAAGAAGGTATATATGATGTTGGATAAAAACTTATATAAACCCTATGTCTTAAAAAACTATTTAAAATCTTTTTTAAAACCCTCATAATATAAATTTAATCATTTATTAAAAAACAAGTCAAGAAAACGCATTAGATCATAATTTTTGTTCCTGAAGATAATGTGGATAGATCAAAATTATGTCCCTGAACGAAATACCTCTTTTATTTGGTTTAATAGACCATATAAAGAAACTAAGTTTTTATCAGTGATAAC
>Ga0080004_1140200_pt1 | contig 32127 bp, 28 predicted proteins | sample WasSprMetagenome_FD_69207 | JGI IMG/M metagenome (GOLD analysis project Ga0080004, IMG submission 69207) | Sulfidic aquatic microbial communities from Washburn Spring, Yellowstone National Park, USA - WS (SPADES assembly) (version 2) | ecosystem: Environmental > Aquatic > Thermal springs > Hot... | reverse complement strand
CGTATGGTAAAAGACAAAGTGTATTAATGCTTATAATCCTTTTCCCCCCCCCCCTCTGTCGCCGTAGCGACCTGCCACAGGCATGGCGGGAGAGGGCCAGGGTGAGGGAGCAATTTTTCTTTTCACCCTCACCTTTATCCTCTCCCATTAAGGGAGAGGAAAATAATAAAGAAAAATTTTTCAACTTAATTTTTTTATATCACAAAACCTCAACTTTGTCAAATCCCTTGTCCCTCAATCAATTCCTCTTTCCGCAAAACCTCCCTACTTTTCTCATAAAAACACATTTGCGCTAAAATTTATTCAAAATTATATATTTACCGAGACCAAATGATGTGTTTTTTCCAATATGTATATGTGAGCCAATTTCAATTAAGGGCATGAAATCTTTTATATCTCCTTTATATTCAATTTCTCCTTTTATTCCTCCATGTTTTATTCTCTCTTTCTGCCTTGTTGAATATCTCTCATAGTCAAACCATTTTAATTTACATTCAGATATTTTTACCTCTTTTGCTTTTTCTATTATTTCATCAAATTCAATTTTCCCATCAAAACCGCACCAGTATTTAAGTAATAAAGAAATCCTCCTTAAAATTGCTCTTATGAAGATATGAAATTCAGGATAGGAGACAAGTTTTCCTTCATATTTTATTTTCAATGGTGTTATGAATTTTATTTTTAGTGTCTTTATATCTTTTCCTTCAGGTAGTTCTATTTCTTTCCTTTCAGGCAATTTTATATTTCCTTCAGAGTTTTTAAAAATATTCATTTCAAAAGGATATATCTGATTTATTCTTTCAATAATAAATTTTTCTCTTGTGCTTCCAAGTCCTTCATTTCCAAGATTTAAAAATGAAAGGAAAAAGTATGGAAAGAAATCAATTGCATTTCCAAAAATTATAAAGTTAAATTTCAGTATTTCATTTTCCTCATAAATATTTTTTGTCTCCGGAGGATATTCAAAAACAAATGGTCTTGGTATCTCTTTTATTCTTTCTTCATTAAATATCTTTGGCTCAAAAATTCTTACATAAACACAATCTTTTATAAACTTGCATTCATTACATTTCTTTAATTTGTTTATGCATGAAATTTTTTTGAATGAATAACCAAATCCACCCCTTATTGTTGAGATGATAAATTTTGAAAGATATATTTTGCCAAGGCATTTTAATGAGAATTCAGTTTTTACAAAATAAAGTTTTTTAAGAAATTCAAAATCCATAATTTAAAATAACATTTAAAATTGGTCTCTTATTAAAATTAAATCCTCATCTTCAATTTTTCTATATATTTTTCCCGGGTTCTTTCAATAATGTTTATATAATCAGAAATTTACATTTTATACACCTGAATATGCATTAAAGCCACCATCAACAGGAATAACTGTTCCTGTAACAAAAGAAGAAGCATCAGATGAAAGGAAAATACATATTCCAATAAGTTCTTCTGGATTTCCAAATCTTCCCATAGGGGTATGTGCAATTATTGATTTTCCTCTTTCTGTTAAATTTCCATTCTCATCAAGAAGTAAATATCTATTCTGTTGTGTAAGAAAAAACCCGGGTGCAATTGCATTCACTCTTATTTTTTTATTATATTCCATTGCAAAATGGACAGCAAGCCATTGAGTAAAATTACTTACCGCTGCTTTTGCTGCTGAATATCCTGGAATTCTTGTTAAGGGTCTAAAAGCATTCATTGAAGAGATATTGATAATTGAACCACCATTTTCATTTTTAATCATATACTTTCCAAACACCTGACATGGCAAAATTGCTCCACCAAAAAGATTAAGCGAGATTACTTTTTCAAGTGCAGATAAAGGTAAATCAAAAAAGGATAGTTCTGGGGAAGTTGTCGCCTCTTTAATGTTTCCACCTGCAGCATTTATAAGAATATCTATTTTCCCATATTTATCAATAACTTTTTTTGAAACATATTCAATCTTCCCTTTATCAAAAACATCAAGAAATTCTCCTTCGCTTTCAATTCCCGAATTTTTAAGATTATCAGAAACCTCTTTATAATTTTTGATATCACCAATAATTACAACTGCACCTGCAAGACCAAGTCCTTTTGCTATTTCAGAACCAAGAATTCCACCTCCACCTGTTATAATTGCGACTTTACCTTTTAAAGAAAATTTTTTCTCAAGGAAATTCATTTTTTCCTCCTTTTAAAAAATTTAAAAAACAATGAGGGTCTTCTTCCAGATAATCTCTATATAAACTGTATGCAATAGCCCTACAACCATAACAATTATGAATTATACAGTTTTTACATTTCCCTTTCAAAAATTTTTTATCTCTTATTTTGTTTAAAACTTCTGAATTTTTCCATATAAATTCAAGTTTTTCATTTAATAAATTACCGATAGATAAAGGAAATCGCCTACAAGGGAATACTGTTCCATCGGGCATAATAGCGATACCTTCCCTTCCTACAATACATTCACTCCCATAAAGTTCAAATTCATTTTTCTTAATCTTAACTACAAAACCTCTGTACTCTACAATGTCCATTATGTTAAAATCAAGGTTGCATATCTTATGTAAAAATTCTGTTATTAAAACCCATTTCTCAAAACTTATTACTTCTTTTTTCAATTTTTTACCCAAACCATATGGAATAAACCTTTCTATAATAACACCATCAAATTTATATTTTTCTGCAAAATCAAAAATTTTAAAAATCTGTTCCCAGTTTTTTTCAAGTAAAGTAAACATTAAAAATTTTTCAGTATTTACCATTTTTACCATCTCACAAATATTTATAAATTTCTCAAAGTTTTTCCCCCTGAAAAATTCAAAAATTTCCTTATCAACTCCTTCAATAGAAAGTTTCAATTTTATATTATTCTTCTCAATTTTATTAATTATGTCTCTGTCAATAAAAAATCCATTGGTTATTATTCCAGTATCTTTTACTGATTTAGAATTAACAATTTCTTGCAAAAGTTCCCACCAATTTGAATATAAAAATGGTTCTCCACCTGTTATATCTATTACAAGTTTTCTTTTTTCTTTTTCCAGAAATTCACAGATATTTGAAAAAATAATAATAAGTTTTTCAAATAAAAGTTCTTTTTCTGATGTAAAATTTTCCTGATAACAGTGTCTGCACCTTAAATTACAATTATCCGTTATATGCCACTGAATATGAAATGTATTTTCCATAAAAATATTTTACTTTTTTTTAAATTTGGAATAAAATCCAAATTTGAATAAAAGGAGGGAAAAAATGGAAAAAATTTTAAAGGAATTTAAAAATCCTGGCAGTGTATATAGAGGAGCGCCTTTCTGGGCATGGAATGGTAAACTTGAAACAGAGGAACTGAGAAGACAGATAAGGATAATGAAGGAAATGGGGCTTGGTGGATATTTCATGCACTCAAGGGTTGGGCTTAATACACCATATTTATCAGAGGAATGGTTTGAATGTATAAATGCCTGTGCAGATGAGGGAGAAAAAAATAAAATGCTTGCCTTCCTTTATGATGAGGATAGATGGCCTTCAGGTGCAGCGGGTGGTCTTGTAACAAAAAATAAAAAATATAGAATGAAACATCTTGTTATGAAAATTATAAATGACCCTAAAAAAATAAAATATGCAAATAATCTTCTTGGTGTTTTTATAGTGGAATTTGAAGGGAATATTATGAAAAAATACAGGAAAGTTAAAAAAGGAGAAAAAATAGGAAAATTATCACAGAATGAAAAAATTTTAATTTTCACAAGAGAATTTTCAAAAGAAAGCGATTGGTATAATGGTTATACATATCTTGATACAATGGATTCAGAAGCAGTAAAACAATTCATAAAAATCACTCACGAGAACTATAAAAAACACTGTGGAAAATATTTTGGTTCTGTAATACCCGGAATTTTTACTGATGAACCAAATTATGGAAATGTTTATTTTCATTATGAATGGCCTCCTTCAGAAGAAGAAAATATTGCTATTCCATGGACAGATAGATTGCCGGAAAAATTCAAAAATAGATATAGATATAATATTTTAAATTATTTGCCAGAAATTTATTATGATATAGAGGGACAGAAAATTTCAAAAATCAGGCATGATTATTTTGATTGTATTACTTATCTTTTTGTGGATTCATTTGCAAAACAAATTGGGAACTGGTGTGAAAAAAACAAATTACTTTTTACAGGACATATTCTCTGTGAAGATACCCTTTCTTCCCAGACAAATGTTGTTGGTAATTGTTTGAGATTTTATGAATATATGCAGGCACCTGGAATGGATTTATTAACTGAACACTGGAGAATATTTAATACTGCAAAACAGGTAAGTTCAGTGGCAAGACAGTTTGGAAGAAAATTCAGATTAACAGAAACATATGGTTGCACAGGATGGGATTTTTCGTTTTCAGGACATAAGGCACTTGGCGACTGGCAGGTAGCACTTGGAATAAATCTAAGATGTCAGCATCTTTCCTGGTATACAATGCTTGGAGAGGCAAAAAGAGATTACCCTGCAAGTATATTTTACCAATCTCCATGGTGGAATACATATAAATATGTTGAAGATTATTTTGCAAGAATACATCTTGTTATGACTCAGGGAGAAGAAGTCAGGGATTTACTTGTTATTCATCCAGTTGAAAGTATGTGGGCAGTTTTTAAAATGCCTTCCTGGAAAGATGAAGAAAAAAAATGGGAATATTCAGAAGAAGTAAAAAAACTTGACGAAATGTTTATTGAACTTTGCGATACCCTTCTTTCAAATCATATTGATTTTGATTATGGAGATGAAGAAATTCTTTCAAGATGGACAAAAATTCAGAAAAAAGAGAAAGAAGCAATTTTAAAGGTAAATAAAGCAGAATATAAGGCAGTTTTAGTTCCTCCTTTATATACAATCAGAAGTTCTACATTAAAACTTTTAAAAAAATTCAGAGAAGAGGGAGGTATGGTTATATTTGTGGAAAATATTCCTTCTTTTGTTGACTGCCAGTTTTCAGATGAGGTTAAAAAATTTGCTGGAAATTGTATAGTTGTTCAATCTATTGAAGAAAGTTTAAAACATCTTGAAAGAATAAGGAAGATTTCAATAAAAGATGAAAATGGAGAAGAAATAAAGGAAATTCTTTATCTTTTAAGAGAGGACAGGGACTATTTTTATCTCTTTTTATGCAATACAGGTATGGATTGGGACAGCAATATAGGTAAATATTACCCTGTGAGAGAAAGGAAAAGAGAATTTAAAGATGTAATTATAAAGGCAATTCCTGAATGGAGATATAGACCAGTAGAATTAAATCCTCAAACTGGAGAAATCTGTTATCCTGAAACAATTAAAGATGAAAACGGATATAAAATTAAAACAGATTTTCCACCAATTGCAAGCCATCTTTATATTATTCCAAAGAAAAAAGAAATTGGTTTAAAAATTGAAGAAATGAAAAAGTACAAAACAGTCAGAAGTTTAAAAATTGAAAAAGAAAAATGGGATTATTTTTTAACTGAAAAGAATGTTCTTGTTCTTGATATGCCATATTTTAAAATTAAGGATGGAGAATGGCAGGAGAAAAAAGAAATACTGAAAGTTGATAGAGAGGTAAGAAAATATCTTGGATTATCTCAAAGAGGTGGTGAAATGATTCAGCCATGGGCAAGAAAAATAAGTAAAAATCCGAAGAGTGTAAAGGTAAGTTTAAAATATGAATTTTATGTTGAAGAATTGCCTGAAAAAGAAATTTCAATTGCAATTGAAAAGCCAGAATTATACAGTATTTATATCAATAACTTCAAATTGAGTACTGATATGAAAAATGGATGGTGGGTTGACAAATCTCTTGAAACAATAAGTTTTGAACCTTCAATTCTGAGGAACGGAAAAAATGAAATCTTACTTGAAACAGATTATAACGAAAATCATCCTGGATTTGAAATTATCTATTTACTTGGTGATTTTGGCGTAAAATTAGAAGATGAAAAACCTGTAATTATTTCTCTTCCTGAAAATTTAAAAATAGGTGACTGGACACAACAGAGATTGCCTTTTTATTCAGGAAACCTTGGATATTTATTAGAGATTGAAAAAATTGATTTTGATGAGAAAGAGAAAGTTTTTTTAAGAATTCCTGAATTTAGAGGTGCAGGAGTAAGAATATTTATAGATGGAAAAGAAGTTGGTATCCTTGCATGGGAACCTTATGAAATAGATATAACTGACTTTATAAAAGGAAAAGAAAAAAGCAATTTAATTATTGAAATTCTTGGACATAGAAGAAATTCTCATGGCCCATTACATTATTTTGAAAAATGGCCAGTATGGACTGGACCTTCTCAATTTGTTTCAGAAGGTGAGCAATGGACAGATAAATATCAAATTGTTCCTTGTGGTTTAATGGAAAATCCTGAAATATTGATAAAAAAGGAAAAATAAAATGTTCAGAAATTTATCACCTGAAGCAATAAATATAAAAACAACTTTACTTGAAAGATTGCGACTTGCAAAACTTGGTAATTTTGAAGGGATGGATATTTCAATTCAAGAATGCTTTGAATTCTCAAAAAATGACAAAATAGATAAAATTAAAAGTATGTTTGAAGTTTTTGATATGAAAATTGGTGGCTGGTGTTTACCTTTTAATATTGGAGAAAAAGAAGAAAAATTTAATGATAATATTGAAAATCTTGAGAAATATTTAAAAACCGCAAAAAAACTTCAAGCATTCAGAATATATACATGGATACTTCCTTTTTCAGATGAACTTCCCTTTGAAGAAAATTTTAATCTTCATCTTATAAGAACAAAAAAATTATGTGCTTTGATTGAAAAATATGATTGTTTACTCGGGCTTGAATTTATAGGCACAAAAAGAGTGAGAAGTGGGCATAAATATGAATTTATCTGGAATCTTGAGCAAATGTATGAATTTATAGAAAAGGTTAAAATGGAGAATCTTGGAATTTTACTTGATAGTTGGCATCTATATGCATCTTGTGGAAAAATTGAAGATTTAAAAAAATTGAAAGGGAAAGACATTGTTTATGTCCATGTAAATGATGCACCACCTGTTTCAAAAGACCTTCTGGTTGATAATGAAAGATTTTTACCAGGAGAAACAGGAGTAATTGATATAGTGAATTTTTTAAAAATACTTAAAGAAATTGGATATGATGGACCTATAACACCTGAACCATTTAATAAAAGGGTAAATGAACTTCCTGATGAAATTGCTGTAAGATTGACAGGTGGTTATTTATTAAAAGCGTGGGAAAAGGCATTTAAATAAAATGGGACATATATTTTTTCCTCAATTCAAAAAGGGAAAAGAAGGTTTAAAAATTCATCCAGGGTTAACAATACTTGATTATGCTCAGAAATTACAGATAAAAATAAATGCTGAATGTGGAGGAGTTGGAAAATGTGGAAAGTGTATTGTAAGAATTGAAAAAGGAGAAGAAAATCTAAATCAGCCAACCTCATCAGAAAAAAAATTTAATTTACCTGAAAAACATCGTTTAGCATGTCAGGCAAGAATTGTCAGGGATATTTCGGATATTGTTGTTTATATAAAAGAATTTGGTGAATATGAAATTTTAAAATATGGAATGGAGAGGGAAGTTGAAATATGCCCTTCTTACATAAAGAAAAATGGAAATGTCTATAAAAATGGGAAAGAAATTGATATTTATAGAGATGGAATTTTTGGACTTGCAATAGATATAGGAACGACAACAATTGTTTTTGATATAGTAAATCTTGAAAATGGAGATATTATTGGAACCATTGCAAAAACAAATCCACAGATTATTTATGGTAATGATGTTATTTCAAGGATAGAATACGCAATGGTTGATAAAAAAGAAAAGAGATTTCTTGAAAAGGATGAGAGGTATAAAAAATTAAATGAAATGCAGAAAATAGTTGTTGAAATGATAAATAATTCAATAAAAGAGTTTAACAATAATATAAATGATTCAATCTATGAAGCAGTTGTTGCTGGAAATCCTACAATGAGGGATATTTTTTTCCTTAATGATATATCAACACTTGGTAAAATTCCTTATGAGCCATTAAATCCATCTTCTATAATAAAAAAACCTGATGAAATTGGACTTGAAATAAATAAAAATGGAGAAGTTTATGGTCTTCCTTTAATTGGTGGTCATGTTGGTGCAGATATAGTTGCAGATATTATTGCTTCAGAAATTTATAATGAAGAAAAAATTTGTATGCTGATTGATATAGGAACAAATGGAGAAATAGTAATAGGAAATAAAGAAAAATTAATTGCAACTTCTGCAGCAGCAGGTGGTGCTTTTGAAGGAGTAAATATAAGTTGTGGAATTGGAGCAGTTGAAGGAGCAATAAAGGAAATAAAAATTTTAAATGGAAAGGTTTATTTTTCTACAATTGGAAATAAATATCCTGTTGGAATATGTGGTTCTGGTTTGATAGACCTTTTAAGTGAATTACTGAAAAATAAAATTATAAATGAGAAAGCACGACTTAAAAATAATAATGAATTTTATATAACAGGAGATATAAAAATAAATCAAAATGATATATTTCAACTTATAACTTCAAAGGCAGCAATAAGGACAGCATGGCAGGTCCTTTTAAAAGTTTATCCCGCAGAAATAAAGGATATAGAAAAGATTTATATTTCAGGTGGATTTGGTAATTTTATAAATATTGAAAGTGCGATAAATATTGGTTTAATTCCAGATATTGAAAGAGAAAAAATTATAAAAATAGGAAATGGTTCACTTGAAGGAGCAAGGGAAGTTTTACTCTGTTATGGAAAAAGGAAATTTGCAGAAGAAATAACAAAAAAAGTAATCCATATAAAAACAAATGAGATAGAAAAGGACTTTGATTATATCCTTGCCCAAAATATGTATTTTTAATTAAAACTATCTTTTGACCCTTACATTTCCTTCCCAGACACTCCATATTTCTTCTTCATCAAGGACTTGTGCATAATCAGTTAAAAGTGTTACAACATAAGCACCACATGCCCATCCAAATTGAATCCATTTTTCCTCTTCCCATCCTTTTAAAATTCCATATAAGAGTCCTCCAACAAAAGCATCTCCTCCACCAATTCTATCAAGAACAAAAATTTCTCTTGGCTCAATAACATACCATCTTTCTCCAACTGACATAATCGCTCCCCATAGATGCTGTTGTGCACTTATTACTTCTCTTAATGTTGTTGCAAATACACTCACATTTGGAAATTGTTTTTTTGCTCTCTCTATCATCCCTTTAAAATTATCAATCTGCTGTTTTATGTTTTTACCTCCTGGTTCCGGACCTTCTATTCCGAGACATAACTGAAAATCTTCCTCATTTCCAACAAGAATATCAGATGATTTTGCAATTTCAGTAAATATTTCCCTCAACTCTTTTTCCCTGTTTTTCCAGAAAGATGCTCTATAATTTAAATCAAATGAGATTTTTGTTCCATACTTTTTTGCAGTTTTTGATATTTCAAGACAAAATTTTCCAGTTTCCTCTGATAATGCAGCAAAAAGCCCTGACATATGAACTATACAAACACCTTCTTTCCCAAAAATCCTTTCAAGGTCAAAATCCTCTGGTTTTAAAGTCCTTCCAACTTCTCCTGCTCTATCATTCCATACTCTTGGAGCCCTCGCTCCATAACCTGTATCTGCAATATTAAATTGATGTCTGTATCCCCATGGACCACCCTGAGGAACTTCTTTTGCTTCAAAATCCATACCCCTGCTTTTTAAATTTTCTTTAATAAATCTTGCAACTGGGCTACCCTTTACAAAAGCAGTAAGAACTTTTACAGGAAGCCCAAGATAAGAACTTACGCTTGCTACATTTGTTTCAGCACTTGTTGCCTGCATAATATAAAGATTACTTGTATGAACTGGTTGCATATTAAATGGAGTAATTCTAACACCCATACTTGTTGGAACAAGTAAAGCATATTTATAATCTCTTTTAAGTTCCATACTCTCCTCCTTTTTTATATATCTATTATAACTCATCTGTTACATCTCCTTTTAATTTTACAACCTGTTTTTCTCTTATTCTTATTTCCCTTTTTAATGGTTTTAAATTTCTTTTCAAATTTTTAATTTTTGCCTCTTTTAAAAATTCATGTATTACTCTTCCTTCATTTTGAAATGGAACTCTTATATTTAAAATTTTGCAAATTGTTGGAACTATATCTGTTGTGCAGTATTTAAATTGTTCTTCTTTTGGTATTTTTACTCCTTTGCGGATGCCCGGGCCTGAAATAAATAAAGTTCCCATAACTGAACATACATCTGTTTCATAAGTTGGTATCATTGGCCCATGATTTCCACCATCACATGGGAAAATTATTCTTGTTTCTCCCATCTTTAAAACTTCTTCGCGTGACCATCTATATCCTCCACTATAACAAAATACAACATCACCAATATATTTACCCCATAAACCTACAACAGGTGCATCCTCCTTAGATAAAACAAAAGCAAAAACATGTTTACCTGTATCAGGGTCTTTTAAATCCCTCATAGAAGTAATAATTTCTTCTTTCAATTTTTTATATTCCTTTATATCCACAATACCATTTTTTTCTCTCCCTTTTAAATTTATCCATATGTGATTTTGGTCTATATATATTTTACTTTTGCTCCAGTCAATTCCATCACCCTTTTGATTCTTCACAAGTAAACCTTTTTGAAGGAAAAAGTTTACAAGTGAAACTGCTTTTTTATTTGCAGGCATTCCGTGGTCAGAAACAACTATAAACAATGTTTCCTCTTCATCAAATTTTTTGAGAAATTCTCCAACAAATCTATCTGCTGCTTTATAACAATTCCTTACTATTTCCCAGTATTTTCCCGCTTCTTCTGTATTATAAAATGGTGATTCAGGATCAATTCTGAAAATAAATTTATGACCTATACTGTCAAGATTATGCCAGTGGCAGACAAAAAAAGTCGCATCTTTTTCAGACATAGAAATCCTTGCAAATTCAGACCACCATTCTCCTTCTTTTTTCATTACCTCATCAAATGTTTCCCAATCTAAAATGCCATTTTCAAAAAGATGACAGGTTTGAGCAGAATTAATATAAGGACCTATTTTTCTCATTATTTTTTCTCCAAGATTTCTATCAGTGCATAAACTCCCATCAGATGGAAAAACATCTGTCCTATAAAGTTTTAAATACTTTCCATCTTCAGTAAGTTCAATAAGTTTAAAATAAAAAGAACCAACTTTTGTTTTTTTTGAACCGGTAATTTTAAATTTTTCATTTATCCAGCCACTCCATTCTCCTTTTTTAATTTCTGTTATTTTTTCTTTATAATCTTTCCCTTTACATATTATAAGAGTGTCATATCCAGAACTTTTTGCATAAATTAAACCATAATAAGTAATTTTCTCAACACCTATATCTGTAGGAATTATCTCAATTTTAAACTCAAAAGGTGATTTTTTTGATATGGGTAAATTTTTCCAGTCCTTTGCAGGAGAAATATAAACAGGGTCTTTTGTATGAACTCCGGGAATATTATGATAAACTGTTGGCTCTGCTATATCAATAAGTGAATGAGTGGGATGCTGAATAAAATCAAAAAAAGTCACATTTTTACTTGTGGGAGGATACCCGGGATAATTTAAAATTATACTTTTCTTCTTATATTCAGAAAGAACTTCCCATAAATATTCTGCTTCACATATTCCTGATGTAAAAGCAGCATTTCCAAATGTTTTAAAAACTTCTTCATTTTCTCTATGTGTTCCCCACACAACAACCGAATGAGTTCCAGGAGTTGCTCCTGTAACAATTGTTTGCCAGTTTGCAGGTGTTTGAGCAGGTATTACAGGTCTAACTCTTGTAAATATCCCATTATTTGCAAGTTTTTTAAAATTTGGTAAAACTCCTTCATTTATAAATCTTTCGGTCAAATTTGGAACAAGTGCATCTAAACCTAAAATAATAACTTTTTAATATTCATTTTCTCCTCCCTTCTTTGCATTTAAGATTAAACAGAATTTTTTAAATTTTAGCACATCTCAAAAATTACTCAAAAATATTGCAAAAGAAAATTTTAAGTGTATAATTAAAAAAAATGGAAAAAATAAAAAGAAAAAAAGAAGAAACTTTGAAAAAAATTTTAATAAGTATTGGAGTTTTGATCATTTTTGTCTTTTTTAACCTCTGGCAATCAGGAAATCTGGCACAAATAAATCAGATAATTAAAAATCCAAAATTACAGGCATTTACAATAATATTACTTGCTATTTTAATTGAAGGTTTCTCTTTTATCCTTATTGGTTCTTTAATTTCAGGAACTATTGAAGTTTTAATTCCTGAAGAGAAATTTAAAAAATTATTTTCGCAGAATAGATTTGTTTCAGCAATTACAGGTTCATTTCTTGGTTTTCTTTTTCCTGTATGTTCATGTGGACAGGTTCCTGTTTCAAGAAGATTAATAAAAAAAGGGATTCCAACTTCAGGAGGGATTTCATATTTACTTGCAACCGCTATAATAAACCCAATAACTCTTTTTTCTACATATCTTGCATTCTCTTCAGGTAAAATTGTTCTCGGTAGATTTCTTATTGCTTTTATATGCAGTGTTTTTGTGGGAATTTTGGTTTCTCCTGAAAATAAGGAAGAGATATTAAAAGAATATGAAGAAGAAATACATGATGAGAATTTAAAGAAATTTGAAAGGATTTTTCTTCATTCCACAAATGATTTTTTAATTATGGGAAAATACTTAATTATTGGTGCAACAATTGCATCTTTATTTTCAACATTTATTTCAAGAGATATATTTATTTCAATTGCAAAAAATAGAATTTTTTCAATTTTCTCAATGCAAATTTTATCAATTATTCTTTCCTTGTGTTCATACGCAGATGCATTTGTTGCAAGTTCATTTACTTATTTACCACCTATTTCCAAAATTATATTTATGATAAGTGGACCAATGATGAGTATTTCTTTGATAATTTTTTATTTTTCTGCTTTTAAGGCAAAATTTGTTAAAAAACTTCTCATAAGTTTATTTTTTACAATTTTAATTCTTGGAATAATTGGAAGTTTTATAATTGGAGGATAATATGAAAGTTTTAAGAAATGCTCAATTTTATAGAATTCTTATATGCCTTTTTTATCTTTTATTTTTTCTCTCAATCTCATTAACAGGAAACTTTAAGATATTCGTCAAAAAATTATATTTCCCTTATATTATAATTGGAATTTTGATTTTGTTATTTATTCTTGTAATTGAAATTAAAAAGGAGAAAAGATTTAAGGAACTTAGTGTTTATGATATTCTCTCATTTATAATTTTTCTATTTCCCATTCTACTTTTTTTAATAGTTAAACCAACTACACTTCCAACTTATGCAGCGATGAAAAGAGGAATACAAACAGAATTTCTATCAGAAGATATATTGAAGTCATTACATGAAAAAATAGAAACTGAAGGGAAATATAAGAAATTGACTATAAAACAGATACTTGCACTTTCAAAATCAAAACCAGAAGAAATAAATGAAAAGGATGTTGCAGTTGAAGGTATGGTTTATAAAAATGAAGGGAAATTTACATTGATTAGATTTTTAATTACATGCTGTGCTGCTGATGCTACCCCTCTGGGAGTTGAAGTTGAATATGAAAAATCTGAAGAAAAAAGCACAGGAGAATTGATTGCACAGAAAGAAAAGAAAGAAGAATTTAAAAATGAAGATTGGGTAAAAGTAAAAGGAAAAGTGAAAATAGAAAATGGAAAAGTAAAAATAATTGCAGAAGAAATAGAAAAAGTAGAACAGCCATCAGACCCTTATCTTTACTGAAAAATTAAACCTTACGAAATATATTTGCAAAATTTTTTAATTTATATTATAATAATACCTTACCCACCTTCACCCCCTTTCACCTCTCCTGTCATCCCCGCAGGAGAGGTTTTTTTTATTTAATTTTATTTACTTTTTAAAAAGATTTTTTTCATCATTATTATTTCAAAAAAGGCAAAAAAATTGATTGGATTTAGTTTAAAAAAATTTTTATTTCCAGATTATGGTGAAAGCAAATATATTTTTGCCTTCAACAGAAACAATTAATTTTCCATCAGGGAGAGAAGAAAGAAAAGTTAATCTATCCCTTAGAGTATATCTCCACAAACTTTTTTTATCATATGAAAGGAAAAATAGAAAGTTTCCCTTTTTACCGGATATTAATTCAAAAATTTCAGATTTAAAAATGCTATAATCAATTTCCTCATCATTTCTGAAACTTTTCACCTCATTTCCATTTAAATCATATAAATAAATCATACCTTTTTCAGTTTCAACACAAATATAATTTTCTCCAACCTTAATATTTATTATCTTATCATTAACATTTTTTTCCCATTTTAAGTTTCCATCATCTTTATAACAATAAAACCTCCCATTTTCTGTTCCAGCAAAAACCAAACTTCCATCTTTTTTTATTTCAATAGATGAAATAATTTCCGGTAAATATACATCCCAGAAAATTTCTCCCTTTTTATCCATATAAAATATTTTCTTATCAACCCCTGAAACTATAAATTTACCATCTTCAGATATACCTATTCCCCTTCCCATATTTCCTGTTTTTTTTGTCCATAAAATACTACCATTTACTGAAAGAAAATATAAAACTCCTTCAAGTGTAAAAAATGAAAAATAATTGCCTTCAGGAGAAATTGAAACCTTTATAATTTTTTCAGGCATCTTTAATTTTCTTATGACCTGCCCTTTATCACCCATCAAATAGACACTTCCTGAATCACATCCTATCAGAATTTTTTTATTATCTACTGATGTTTTAAAGTCGTTTACTAAATCATCTGTTTCATAACTCCATAAAAACTTTGTCTCCGGTAAATATAAAGAAGGTGGAATATCAAGGCCCTGAAAGTTTGCTATAAATCTTTTAATCATGTTCGGTATGTATCGCATATCATCTGTTTTATACTCATAATGTTCAAACCATTTTTTACTTTTTATTGAAAAAATATCTACATTTAAAATATATGTATTGACAATTTTAGCAAGTGATGGCTTAATTACATAATCTGCATTCAAAATTTTTCCTACTATTGCAAGTTCCTCATCTTCTATTGTTTTCTCATCAAACTTCTGCTCATTCAAAACTTTTATAAAATCATTTCTGGGAATAACTATAAGATTTTTTACATTATTAACCTCTTCTGTAAAAACACTTGAAAAATCAGATTGAATAAAAGAAGGAACATCAATAAAAAAAGGATTAAGAATTATAACCAAATTTTTTCTAAAAATTATATTTAAACTTTTTATCTTCTTTTCTATATCATTTACGGAATACTCATTTCCCCAGTAATTTTTATTTTCTATAAACTTTAAAATTTCATAATATAAGTTAATTGCCTGATTATACATCCCCTCTTTTTCATAAATCTGTGCAAGAATTATATAATAATCAGCATCAGGAATTATACATCTATTTAAATAAGTTTCTAAATATTTTATGCCTTCCTTTGTATAACCTAAATCCAAGCAAAAATCTCCTATTATTCTATAAATAAAGGCAGAAGGAGTTGCATATTTTAAGTATTTTAAACTCTCTTTATCTCTTGGCCATCCATTTGGCCAGTTAGAGGGAGTAAATGGTTCACACTTTTCAGTTTTTTCTTTAGCGATTTTTAAGTATTCTTCTGCCAATTTAACATTTCCTCTATTTGAATTATAATTTGCTTTTTCAATATATCTCCATACCTCGCTTGAAAAAACAACAGAAAACTGTTTATTTTTTTCATACCAGTTTGCTCCAAATAAATTGAAAAATAAATTAGAAAAAAATATAAATATAAAAAATTTTTTCATGGGTTCTCCTTAAAAATTATTAAACCAAATTGGTCAGGAATATCTATTCTTCCTGTCCATGTTGATATTAGATAATTATTTATTTCCCTCTGAAAATTTACTGTCCACTGACTTCCCTTTGTGATTTTTTCAATTTTTAAATCCTTTAATGGTATAGATATTTCAGCAACCCATCTTCTAACATTCCCTGGAGAAGAAACATCAGTGGCAACTTTCCAATCAGAATTCCATAATTTATCTACATCATCTTCACTTTTATAAAACTTCCATATATAACTATACTTAAGGTATTTTACTTCTGTAGAAAGAGGAAATACAAATTTAAGAGGATGAAAAACAAATTGATACCATTCATTAAAAGAATTTTTTGGATTTAAAGAAATTGTTAAGAAATCCCTTGTATCATAATTTATAATACTATTTGATGGATTTTCACATATCACTAAAAAATAAATATTTTCATCATCATAAACACTTGCTATTTTTGTTTGAACATCTGTCAAAACCTTTTCACCCTCTACCATTATAAACCCATTAACTCCTTCAATCATCTTCCATATTCCTTCATCATCCTTTCCGTCTATTTCAATTGGAACATCCGTTTTATATGAGAACATTATTTTAGGACTGACCTCCTGAACTCCTAATTTACTTCTATATATTTCTTCCCTGATTGCGTGTATTTTATTTCTTAAATTTACAGGTATCTTTGGGTCCTGTAAATAAATATTTGCAAGAGTCCTTACAGGTTCAATATTTGTTTCGGATAACCTTACAAGAAATTCAAGTCCTGTTAAATTTCCCAATTTTGCAAGGCCATAAGCAGAAATAATTTTTATATCAAGTTCAGAATCATAAAGTTTCTTAATAAATATAGAAGAATAAACTGGTTTATTTAAATAAATAAGAGATTCAACTGCAATTTTTTGAAGGAAAACATCCTCATTATTTATATTTTTCATAATTACATTAATTCCATCTTCTCTACCCATTTTTGCAAGAGAATTAGCACATATAAGTTGATATTCAGAATCAAAATGAGTTAATCCCTGTTTCAAAATCCCAATTGAGTTTATGTCTTTTATTTCTCCAAAAACAATAGCACATAATTTCTTTAACTCTATATCTGCTTCTTTAGCAAGTTCTCTAACATTTTTTGCAAATATTTTTTTGGGCTCTTCCTTCAAAATAAAAACTGCTTTTTCTCTAACTTCTGGATATTTACTGTAAAACATTCTTAAAAGTAATCTGTTTATTTCTTTACTTCCAATAAAATTATCAACTCTATCAATAACGAATTTTCTATCACTTTCTCTTACACTATTTATTTTTTCTATACACTCATTTACTATTTCATTTAAATATCTTGAACTACATTTTCTTATTCTCAAATCAGGGTCGTTTTTTTCAAGATAGACCAGATTTTTTATATAATAATCATCAAATTTATCAAGATAAAAATAACCCTCAATTGTAGTATATCTTATTTCTCTATCAGTACTTTTTAAATATCTCTTGAATATATCCTTTACTCTGTTTATATCAAGATTTCCTATTTTCCCGAGTTCAATTATGGCCAGTTTTTTATGTTCTATATCCATCTCCTTACTCTCAATAAATTTTTCTAAAACAGGAATAAATAATGGGTCATTGAATTTTTCAATAATATTTATTGCTTCTTCTCTAACATTTAAGGACTTATCTCCAAGACATTTTACAATTTCAGGATAAGAAGCCGGATTTTTAAATTTTTCAAGAGCCCATAAAGAATACATCCTTACATTTTCATTTTCATCACTCAAACCCTTAATTAAACCATCTACTCCTTCCTCACCTTTCAATCTAACAATTGTTTTAATCGCTTCAATCTTTACCTTTACTGATGGCTCATTTAATAATCCTGCAATTTCTTCTATATTTTCTGATTTAAATCTTTCAAGTGCCCATAATGACTTAATTTTTACTTCATCACTGCTATCACCAAGTAATTTCACAAGATATGGAATACATCTTTCATCTTTTACATCCTCAAAAATAGAAATTGTTAATAACTTTATCTGTTCTTCACCTTCAAAACAATCAAAAAGCGGCTTTAATTGGTTTTCATTCATTGATTTAAAATTAAATCTTGCTACATTTTTCCAGAGTAATCTTTTCAGAGATATTAAAATTGCCTTTTTTACTTCTAAATTTGTTTCATTAAGATGTGAAATAAGAGTGGAAATTGAATTTTCATTTCCATATTTTCCTATTCCAATTGCAGAATAATATCTTACTTGCCAGTATGGGTCATCAAGTGAAGAAAATAAATTTTCCAAAATATCTCCTTCACCGAATTTTACAAGTCCTTTTATTCCGTATAATCTTACCTGCCAGTATTCATCCCCAAGAGATTTTTTATAAAAATCAATGCAGGTTGAATCGCCTATTTCATAAAGAGTTAAGGATGCGAAAGTTCTTATTTCCTTATCATCGTCATCTAAAAAATCAGCAACTTCTTTTAAATAGACCTTATTTTTACTGTTCAAAACTTTTTTTAAAAATTCCATCTTTTTTGATTTTGTTCCAAATATTAAGACAGAATTTTCACTAAATAAACTTAAATTTGCCACAATTAGAAAAATAAAAATTTTTCTAATTTTTCTCATAATAGAATTTTGGAAAACCAATATCAACCAATCTAATTTTTCCTGCATATTCCTGTCCTTTCCCGGTAAAAAAACCTTTTTTTAAAAAACCCATACTTATTGTTAAATTGCTTTTAATAGATATACCATGTATTTCACCTGTATCAGGGTCTAAACCAGATGGAATATCAATTGAAACAGTATAACTTGAATTTTTATTTATAAATTCTATTACATCCTTCAACTCACCTTTTATTTCACCTCTTATTCCTATGCCTAAAATAGCATCTATAAAAACATCTTCTTTTCCTATTTCCATATCTTTTAATTTTAAAATATTTATATTCTCTATGTCAATTTTAAGTTTTTTTAAAATATCTAAATTTAAAAAAGAAATATCTGTAAAATCTTCTTCCTTCCCAAAATGAAAAACCTTAACACGATTTCCATTATTAAACAGATATCTTGCAAGAACAAAACCATCTCCGCCATTATTCCCCTTCCCACAAAAAATAAAAAACTTTCTCTTTTTAATATTTTTCAATTCTTTTTTTATTGTATAAAAACTTTCTCTTCCTGCATTTTCCATTAAAATTAAATTACTTATTCCAAATTTTTCTACTGTTTCTTTCTCTATTTTTAATATTTCTTCTCTTGTTAAGATTATTCTTTTCATTTATTAAATTCTCCTTAAAAACTCTTTTGCAACTTTATCAACAGGACCTGCACCTATTGTCAGAATAACATCTCCTTTCTTTTTTATCTCACAAAGATATTCTACTATTTCACTAAAAGTCGGAAGATAGATTGCTTCTTTACCATTTTTTCTTATTTTTTCAACAAGAACCTCTGCATTCACAAGTTTTTTTTCAATTAATGAATCCCTGACAAAGTATATATCTGGAACAACTATTTTATCAGCAAGTGAAAATGACCTTGCAAAATCCTTTAATAAGAATCTTGTTCTGCTATACTGATGGGGCTGAAAAACAACTATTAATCTTCTATTTGGAAAAATTTCCCTTATACATTTTAAAGTTGACCTTATTTCTGTTGGATGGTGTCCATAATCATCAATAACAGTAATACCTGATTTCTCTCCTAAAATCTCACATCTTCTATGAACTCCTTTAAAACTTTCAAGTCCTTTCTTTATTTCTTTCCAGGAAAATCCCAAATGAATTCCAACACATATAACTGCAAGAGAATTTAAAACGTTATGTTTACCCCATAATCTTATTTTAACCTTTCCAAGTTTATTTCCATTTAGGAAGCATTTAAATTCTGTTTTTCTTCCTTTGATAGTAATATCTGAACATATTACATCGCTAAAAGAAAAGCCGTAAGATAATTTTTTTACTTTTAATTTTTTGATTATACTTTTTACATTTTTATCTTCTGCACAGTAAATCAAAACGCCATCTGATTTAATATTCTGAGAAAACTCTAAAAAAGCATTTTTAATATCATTTATATCTCTGTAATAGTCAAGATGGTCCTTCTCAATATTTGTAATAATTGCTATTTCTGGATGATAATTTAAAAAAGACCTTTTATATTCACATCCTTCAACCACAAGAAATTCTCCGTTTCCAACACCTGAATTTCCTATATTTATAATTTCACCCCCTATTAAAAAAGAAGGAGACAAATTTAATTTTTTCAAAAGATTCACAACAAGGCCTGAAGTTGTCGTTTTTCCGTGAGTCCCTGAAATAACAATTCCTCTCTTTTCCTTCATTATTTCTCCAACTGCTTCCGGATAAGATAGAATAGGGATTTTTAATTCAAGCGCTTTTTTATATTCAGGATTATCAGGTAATATTGCTTGTGAATGAATAACAAGATCAATATTTTTATTTATATTTTTTTCGTTCTGTGCAATATATACCTTTATTCCTGCCCTTCTCAATTTTTTAATAATAGGAGAATTATTATTATCTGAACCGGAAACTTCTTTATTTAAATGGAGTAAAATTTTAGCAAGACCACTTACACCAATCCCTCCAATCCCTATAAGATGAACCCTTTTTGAATTCTTAATTAACTCTCCCATCCTCTTTCTCTGAAAGATTTAAAATAATTTCCTCAATTTTTCCCCTATCAGATAATTTAATTTTCTTCAAATTTTCTCTTATTTTTTGACTTTCAAGCAGAAATTTTTCAAATAATATGACAAATTTTTCAGATTTAATTTTATCCTCCTCTACAAAAAAAGCACATCCAATTTTTGATAAATATTCAGCATTTTTTATTTGATGGCCACCTGCATAAGGATAGGGAATTAAAAAAGAAGGAATTTCTTTTTCAACAATTTCTACAATAGTTCCTGCTCCTGCTCTACTGATAACATAATCAACCGCTGAATATAATTTGTTCATTTCATAAAAAAAATCATAAACTTTACCTTTTATACCACTTTTTTTAAACTCTTCTTCAACATAATTTTTATCTTTCCCGGCGATATGAATTAGTTGAAAACTCTTTTCTTTAAAATAAGTCAAATTATCTGTAATTAACCTGTTTATAAAGGAAGCACCCTGACTTCCACCAAGTATTAAAATTGTTTTTATATTCTCTATTCCAAGAAAATTTTTAACCTCTTCTCTTGGAAAATTTTCTTTATATTCTGAAATTAATGGAAATCCTGTAATAATACATTTCCTGGCAGGTAAATTATCTTTATTTGGAAATGTTAAGAATATTAAATTTACAAAGGGAGATAAAAATTTTGTTGTTTTACCCGGAATATAATTCTGTTCATGAATTAATACTTTTTTAAAGAGAATTCTTCCTCCAATAATAAAAGGAACACATACATAACTTCCTGTCCCTATTATTATTTGTGGTTTTTCTTTCATAAAAAGAATAATTGAAAAAAGTATAAGATAAAAAAGTTTAAAAATTGAAAAAATAAAATTTTTTTTTGTAATTTTAACAGATGGAACAAAGCGAAATTTAAAATTTCTTTTTTCAAGATGTTTAACTATATATTCTCTTTCAGGAACAAAAAATTTAATTTCAAAATATTTTCTCAACCTTTCTCCAATCGCAACTCCGGGGAAAAAATGTCCTCCTGTTGGACCTGTTACTATAATAACTTTCTTCATAATTCTAATTATAACATAAAAATGGTAAAATTAATCTAAAATGAAAAAAATAGCCATAGGTTTAATTTCAGGAGGTCTTGATAGTATTCTTGCTGCACAATTGATAAAAGAACAGAACTTTGAAATCATTGGTATTTTCATAAAAACTCCTTTTATTTCAAAATTTGGTGAACCAACAATAAAAAATTTAAAAAAAATTTCCGAATTAATGAATTTTAAACTTGTAATTATTGAAGTTGAAAAAGATTACCTTGAAATTGTGAAAAATCCTGAATATGGTTATGGTAAAAACTTAAATCCATGTATTGACTGTCACATATATATGTTAAAAAAGGCCAAAGAAATTATGGAAAAGGAAAATGCAGAATTTGTTTTTACTGGAGAGATACTTGGTCAGAGAGGAAAATCTCAAAATTTAGATGCTTTAAAAATAATAGAAGAAAAATCTTCATTAAAAGGAAAACTTTTAAGACCTCTAACAGCATTAAATTTACCTCCAACAGAAATTGAAAAAAATGGTCTGGTGAAAAGAGAACTTTTACTTGGAATTAAAGGCAGGGAAAGAAAATTACAACTATATCTTGCTCAAATAAAAAATTTAAAATATTTTGGAACTCCATCAGGTGGTTGTTTATTAACAGATTCAGGGTTTTGCAGAAAATTAAAGGATTTATTTGAAAATTCAAAAGATATCAATTTAAAAGATTGTTATATTCTTCAAATTGGAAGACATTTCAGAATTTCTCCAGAAACAAAATTAATTATTACAAGAGATGAAAGAGAAACAAAAAAAATAATCAATTTCTGCAATGAAAATGACCTATTAATTTTTTCTGAAAAAAATCCAGAAATATTAGGTGTAATAAAAGGAGAAATTGAAGATCTAATTTTTGAAATTTATGGTGCTTATTTAAATAGAGATGATATATGTTCTGTAAAAAATTTGAAAGGTGAAATACTGGAAAAAAGAATTGTCAGAAAAACAGAAAAAATCAATTATACGAAGTTTTTATTATGAATGAGAAAATCAACTTAAAGGGAAGATTTTACAGAAGTATAGTAAAAAAAGAAGATTTTTTGAAATTTGAGGTAAAAGTGGAAGAAACAGACCTTTTGATTATTGCCAAAAAAGACCTGAGAAATAAAATCAGACAGGAGGTAATCAGACAGAGAGAAATTTTAAAAAATTATATAAAAGAAAATCCTGATTTTTTATTTTCTTTTTCTCCTGTTTATGTTGAAAGTGAAAAAGAGATTATAAAAAAGATGTCAGAAAGTTCATTTTTAACAAAAACTGGACCAATGGCTTCAGTTGCAGGTGCAATTGCAGAAATAATAGGTAAAAAATTTCTTTCTGAATCAGACGAAATAATTATTGAAAATGGAGGTGATATTTTTGCTAAAATGAATAGAGATTTTATAATAGGAATATATGCAGGTAAATCTCCTCTTTCAATGAAAGTAGGAATAAAATTGAAAAAAAGGGAAATTCCCTATGGAATTGCTACATCAAGTGGAACAGTTGGACATTCAATAAGTTTTGGTAAAGCAGATGCTGTCACAGTTATTTCTTCTTCTGCAACTCTTTCTGATGGAGCAGCAACCTATTTTGGAAACTTGATTAAAGATGAAATAGATAAACAACTAATTATTTCTGAATTGAAAGATTTTGTATTTATTGAAGGTATTGTTATTATAAAAGGAAAGGAAATTTTTTTATGGGGTAATTTAGAAATTGTTAATTTAACCGGTTAAATTCAGAAATTATCAATAAAATCCAGTTATAAATTTTAAATTCAAAAGGATAAAACTCAAACTAACAGCAACAAGATTGGGTAAAAACATCAATTTTATCCATTTTTTCCATCCAACCTTTATTCCCTGACTTTCAAGAAAACCATATGCAACAACATTTGCACTTGCTCCAATTGGTGTAAAATTTCCACCCATATCAAGTCCTAAACTTCCGCTCCAGATAAGAATTGTAAATTTATATGGAATAAATTTAGAAATATGTCTTATTAAATATCCTATACTCATTGCTTCAGGAACATTATCTATAAATGCACTTGTAATTGCACTAAACCAGAACAAAATGAAATTCATTTTTACTCCATTCTGACTGAAATCCTTCATTTTAAATGCAAATTTTTTGATAATTTCTGTTTTCTCAAGTGAACCTACAATAACAAATAAGGAAACAAAAAATAAAAGTGTCTCTATATCAATTTCTCTAATTATATTTTTCAATTTTTCATGTGAACCTTTTAATGAAAGAACTATAATTGTGGGTAATAAACTGCAAATTCCGATACTCAATGGAAAATATCTTTTAATAAAATCCCTGAAAATTAAAAGAATAGCAATACTTATAAGTCCATATATACCATGTTTTGATAGAATTTTATCCTCAATTGCTTCTTCAGGGACAATTTCTTCAAACGCCTTTTTATCAATTTTTTCTTTAACTTTTAAAAGGTATCCTTCATTCATTTTATAAAAAACAAAAATTGCACCTATTCCTGAAATTAAACTTAACAAAAAATTATTTATGAAAAAGACAGTAAAACCAAGTTTAAACATTGAAGCAAGTATTACATTTGGAGGGTCTCCCATCAAAGTTCCAGCACCTCCAACATTTGCAAGACAAACCTCTGCAATTATTAAAGGAACTGAATCCATTTTTAAAATTCTGCACAAAGTATATGTAAGAGGAGAAAGAAAAGAAAGGACTGCTATAGAACCAATAAATCCAGATAAAAACCATGAAAGTAATGGGAAAAAGAAAAATATTTTTACAGGGTCATAATTTAATTTTTTTATAATTTTTAGAGAGAGATAATTGAAAAAACCAGAAATTTCTATAACTCTAACAATTAAAAATGTTCCGGCAAGAAATGAAACTGTATCCCAGTCAACATAATTATGTATCTCTTCAAAATTGTATACTTTAAATAAAATCAAAAGCAAAACACCTGATAAGGCAACATAAACCTTTGGTGTTTTCTCAATTGCTATAAAAAAATATGTTCCAACAAAAATCAAAATACTTAATATTGCCTTTATATCCATTTAAATTTAACAAATTGCTCTTATAATATCATTTCTTGTTATAAATCCTACAGGTTGCTCTTTTTCATTCACTACTACAAGACGATTTATACGATGTTTTCTCATCAATATCAATGATTTCATCACAGAGGCATTTTCATCAATTTTTATAACTTCTCTATTCATTACATCTTCAGCAATAAGTAAAGAACTAATACATTCTACAGTATTTATTATTTCTGAAAAAGCATCTGCAAAAAATGGAAACTTTTCAAGTAATTCTACATCTTTTTTGGAAAGAATCAAATTTTCAAGGATATCTTCAATACAGATAATACCACATAAAACATTATTTTCATCAACAACCGGAATAATATTATAGTGAGATGTTGAAAAAATATTCAGGATTTCAGTTAAACTTGTTTTTTTGTTAACAACCGGAATATTTTTTTCCATATAATCTTTTACTTTTTTCATTTTTTTCCCTTTTTATCTGTTTTGTAGTATAATTAATGTTGTTTACTGTTTTAGGTTAGTATATAATATAACAGTCAATTTGACAAATTTTTTTAAAAATTTATAATATTTTTCTTTAATGCAATAGAAAGGAGAAAAATGGAAATAACTGTAAAAGAACTACTGGAAGCAGGAGTATACTTCGGACATCCTACGAGACAATTTGACCCAAGAATCAGACCTTATCTTTATGGTAAAAGACAGGGAATTTACATAATTGACATTGAAAAAACGATTGAAAAAATTAAAGAAGCGGGTGAATTTTTAAAAAAGGTAGCATCTCAAAATAAAAAAATATTATTTGTTGGAACAAAAAAACAGGCACAGTCAGCAATAAAAGAAATTGCGGAAAACTGTAAAATGCCATATGTAAATTATAGATGGGTAGGAGGGACTTTAACAAATTTCAAGGAAATCAGGAAAAGAATAGAAAGGCTGGAAGAAATTGAAAAACTTGAAAGTTCAGGTAAAATAAATCTCTACACAAAAAAAGAAATTCAAATTTTACAGAAAGAAAAAGATGACTTAAAAAGGAAATTTGAAGGAATAAGAGAAATGACAGAATATCCTTCTGCTATAGTTGTGGTTGATGTCAAAAGAGAAATTAATGCTATTAAAGAAGGCAAAAAAAACAATATCCCTATAGTTGGAATAGTTGATACAAATGGAAATCCTGAACTCGTTGACTTTCCAATCCCTGCTAATGATGATGGTTTAAAATCAATCCAAACAATTCTTTCTAAACTTGCTGATTATATTCTTGAAGGATTGAAAGAATCAGGTTATATTCAGGAACAACCAAAAGAAGAAAAAAATGAAACTACTACAGAAGAAAAGGAGAAAAAATGAAATTAGATACATCAAAAATTAAAGAATTAAGAGAAAAAACAGGTTTAAGTGTAATGGAATGTAAAAAAGCACTTGAAGAGGCAAATGGTGATTTTGAAAAGGCAATTGAAATACTCAAGAAAAGAGGGCTTGAAATTTCAGAAAAAAAAGTAGAAAAAGAAGTAAAGGAGGGCTTAATTGGTGCTTATGTGCATACAAATGGAAAAATTGGTGTTTTGATCGAAGTAAACTGCGAATCTGACTTTGTTGCAAGAAATAGTGAGTTTGAAGAACTTGTAAAAAATCTCTGTCTTCAAATTGCTGCAATGAAACCTAAATGGGTAGATGTTGATTCAATACCTGAAGAAATTTTGAAAAAGAAAATAGAAGAAATAAAAGAGCAATTTAAAGATAAACCTGCATCAGTCCTTGATAAAATTGTTGAGGGTAAATTACAGGATTTTTATAAAGAAAATGTTCTATTAAAACAGCAATTTATTAAAGATGAAGAAATAACAATAGAGGAATATATAAAATCTAAAATAGCAAAACTTGGTGAAAATATAAAAATAAAAAGATTTGTAAGATTTCAAATTGGAGAGTAAAATAAAAAAAACAGGAGGTAAAAATGGAATTTGAAGTTGGATATATGATGGCGCTTGTTATAATTGGGATAAGTTTTTTAGGTTTTTTCCTATCCATGATGGTGGATGAAGTAAATAAGAAAAAGGGAATTATAATTTTTATTTTATCCTTAATCCTTTTTGGATTAGGGGTTTATTATTATTATGTAGTAAGTTTATGGCAGAAAAAAAATGGTGGTCCATCAGTAAATAAACTAAATTATTATTTATACATATACAGACCTGCTCCTGAAGCAGGGATTCCAGAAACAACAACAATACCTGAAAAATAATTTTAAATGTTACGCAAGAATAAAGTAATTTTATCTATTTTTTTTCTTTTTTGTTTTTTTATTCATTCCAATAATGAAAATGTTTATCTGATTGACTTTGCTTCTGTCCAACTTTTTCCAGATTATAAAAGAGAAACATTAATACACCAGAAAATCAAAATTGAAAATGAAAAAGGGAAAAAATTCGGACATTTGCAGATTCCGTTTGATTCAGAAAGAGAAAGGATAAGATTTATTGAAGGATTTACAATATTGCCGAATGGGAAAAAATTAAAAATAACATCCGAAGATATAAAAATTGTTACTCCTGCTGAATTTACAGAATATTCATCTCTTTATCCAGGTTTTAAAGTAATGAGTATAAATTTTCCAGGTGTTGAAATTGGAAGTATTATTGAATACAAATACCAAATCATTACTTTCAAACCATTGATAGAAAAACATTTCTGGGATGGTTTTTATTTTCAATCAACTGAAGATTTTGCACTCTCAAGGTATGAATTAAAAATCCCTAAAAAAATAAAACTTCAAATATATGAAAAAGATATAAAACTACTGGAAAAAAAGGAAAGTTTTGATTATATAACTTATATCTGGGAAAAAAGGGATGTCCCATCTATTATTGAAGAAATTTTAATGCCTCCTTTAAGTGAAATTGTTCCAAAAGTTTATCTTTCCACATTTTCTTCCTGGGAAGAAATAGGAAAATGGTTTTTTGAAATATCAAAAACTGATAAAAGTAAAGAGAAAGAAATTGGAGGAGTTGTTGAAGAAATTATAAAAAACAAAAAAACTGAAGAAGAAAAAATTATTTCTCTTTATAATTATGTATGTTCAAATATAAGATATGTTGGACTGGAAATGGGAATTCATGGATATAAACCACATCACCCTGAAGATGTTTTGAAAGCAAAGTATGGAGATTGCAAGGATAAAGCAAATCTATTAAAAAGGATGCTTGAAATTGCTGGAATAAAATCGTATATTACTCTTGTAAACACAGAAAGAGAAGTAGAAAAAGAAATTCCATTTCCTGGCCAATTTAATCATGCAATACTTGCTATTCCAAAAGAAAATAATTACTTATTTCTTGACCCAACGACAGAAGTAATGAAATATCCTGATATACCAACTTATGAACAGGATAAATATTCACTTGTATGCAGTGAAAATCCGGAACTTGTAAAAATTCCTGTTTTCCAACCTGAAAGAAACTTAAGGAAAAGAATTATTTATGCAAATTTAGATAAAAATGGAAATTTAACAGGAGAAGTTACAGTAATACCGAATGGTATTTTTGAAGCAGGATTAAGAAATGCTTTCAGATACCAAAAACAAATAGAAAGAGAAAGGTCATTAATGAGAGAATTAAATACAATTCTTCCTGGAACAAAATTAATTTCACTGGAAATAATAGGTCTTGAATCAATGGAAAATCAATTAATAGAAAAATATAAGTTTTTCACAGAAAATTATGGAATAAAGGTAGGGAATAAAATTATTTTTCAACCCTCTATTATTGATAAATTGTCTGATATTTCAATTGTTTCACTTACTGAAAGAAAATATCCTTTAAAACTGAATACATTTTACAGAAAAGAAGAAATAGTAGAATATAAACTCCCTGAAAAAGCAGAAATAGAAGCATTACCATCATCTATTGAAATCAATGAAAAATTTGGTAAGTTTTCTACCCAATTTAAAAAATCAGATTCTGGATTAACATTTATTAGAATTTTTGAAATAAATAAGTTGGAAATAAATCCTGAGGAATATCAAAAATTTAGAGATTTTTATAGAAAAGTTTCGTTTTATGATAAATTACCTGTAATATTGAATTTAAAGGAAGAATAGCCCTACTCTTTTTTAAACTTTTTTGAAGGTTTGAATATTATCTTGATTCGTTCAGGAATAATAAATTCTTCACCTGTTTTAGGATTTCTTACCTTTTTCCCCTTTATTTTCTTAAAATAAAATACTCCAAAATCCCTCAATTCAACCCTTTCTCTGTTTTTAAAGCAATCTTTCAATATATTTAAAAACTCATCAACTACACTTTTTACCATCACTTTATTTAAACCTGTTGTTTCTGAAATTTTCTCCACTATTTCCTTTTTTATCATATAAAATCCTTTTATTTTTTCAAATTTATTTAAACTTTATTTTCTCCGTTTCAGGTTCAATTCTAAAGAACAAGTGCCGGAGGAGGGATTTGAACCCTCACGGAGTTTGGGCTCCACCGGATTTTGAGTCCGGCGCGTCTGCCAATTCCACCACTCCGGCTTTTTATTGTGTTTCAATAGATTTAAATTTATTCATTTCTTCAATTTTGCCTTTGTGCCATATTTTTATCTTTATCCAGAATTTTTACTGCCTGTTTTTTTATTTCTGGTGATAAATGAGAATATCTTAAACTCATCCTATAATCTTTATGTCCCAGTAGTTCCTGTATTGTTTTTAAATTTACTCCTGCCATTACTAACCTACTTGCAAAAGTGTGTCTTAAATCGTGAAATCTAAAATCTTTTATACCTGCCTGCTTTACAATCTTTCCAAATAAATGTGTAATATAATCTTTTGTGTATTTCCCTCCATTTTTATTTTCAAATACATATTCTTTTCCTCCAAAAGATAACAGGTTTAAAAATACACCTTTTGTGGTATCGTTTATATAAATAATTCTTTTTTCTTTACTTTTGCTATCCTGTATTATAATTAATCCATCTTTTATTGCTTCTTTTTTATCAGGCCCTGCTGCCCTTCTTACTCTCTTTCCTCTATAACAAGTATCAATATACCAGATTTTTCCTCTTAAAAATACTCTTCCCATTTTTATTTCCTTTTCTATATTATACTTATATGTCAAATTTTGTTCAAAATTTTTTCTACTCTTTCATCAGAAAAATAAAAAGTATTTTTTTCAATCCATTTATCCAGAGCAACTTTATCAAATTTTAATCTTTTACCAATTTTAACATAAGGAATTTGTCTCCTATAAACCATACAATATAAAGCATTTATACTTATTCCCAGATACTCACTTGCCTCTTTTACTGTTAACAATCTTTTCTCTCCCATTTTCTATTTTGTCACTATACAAAAATAAAAAAGGAGCCGGCTCAAAAGCCAGCCCCTGTTTTTCAGGTAGCCCCACAAATTCTACTTTTATTTTACTAAAATATTTTTGTATCTGTCAAGAGTTGTATTGCCAGTAAAAAGCAGGCATTAAAAAGAAAAAAACTTCCTTTTTAAATTTTATGCGTATGAAATCCTTAACATCAAACTTTTTATTCATTTCTCCTAATTCTATATTTCTGTTGTTTAAAAAAATAACCATTTAAAATTGTCCCTGAATTTCTTAATTTTTCAAAAATATCTTCCATCCTCAAAAAATTATAATTTCAGTATACTGAATTTATATGTGAATATAATTTGAAAAAGCGAGATTAAAAGAAAATTAAAAAATTTGACAAATTTGAAAAATGGGTTGATAATTAAAAATGAACTGTAAAACACATTCCTTGTTGTAAAAGGAAAAAGGGGGTAAAAATGAGAACTTTATTAAAAAGAATTGGTAAGAGGTGCTTAATTGTTAATTTATTTTTAGGATTTATAAGTATGTCTTTATTTGCCCAGGGTCCTGATGTATATTCCAGAAAAATTGTTGTTTTTCAAGAGTGGTTTGTAAATGAGGCATCTCAGAGAGCACTATTAAAAAATTTTGGTGCTGTAGTAAATAAACCACTGCGTCTTATCAATGGCATGGCTGTTTATTTACCGAAGCAAGCCGAAGAAGTGCTTTTACATCGGCATGAAATTTCAAGGATAGATGATGACCTTGTAATAAGTGCTTCTGATAAACCGGTTATGGAATTGGGTAAACCAAAACCTTCTCAACCTCCTCAGGAAATACCATGGGGAATTGACAGAATAGAGGCGGATTTGGTCTGGGATAGAACCACAGGATTAGGAGTAAAAGTAGCAGTTGTTGACACAGGAATTGATCTTGACCATCCAGATTTAATTAATAATATAAAAGGAAATGTAAATTGTATAAACCCGAGAAAAAGTGGTGATGATGATAATGGACATGGAACTCATGTAGCAGGTATTATAGGAGCAGTAAATAATCAAATAGGAGTAATTGGTGTAGGACCGGAAATCTCTCTTTATGCTGTAAAAGTTCTGGATAAAAATGGAAAAGGATGGCTTTCAGACCTTATAGAAGGCCTTGAATGGTGCATTAATAATAAAATGGATATTGTCAATATGAGCCTTGGTTCATCTTCAGATAATCAATCATTTCACGATGCTATCAGAAAGGTGTATGAAGCCGGAATAATTCAGGTTGCTGCAGCAGGAAATAATGGTTTAACAGATGGTTCCATAGATTATCCTGCTAAATATCCTGAAACAATTGCTGTTTCTGCTGTTGGACAAAATTCAGATGGTTCTTTATATCCAGCCAATTTCAGTAGTTATGGACAGGAGATAGATTTAACAGCACCCGGAGTAAGCATAAAATCTACTTACATTAATGGAAATTACAAAACCTTTGATGGAACAAGTATGGCAACTCCTCATGTAAGTGGTGTGGCTGCTCTGACTATATCTGTTAAGGGCCGGATGTCTCCTGATGAATTGAAAACTTATTTGAAAAATAGAGCAGAAAATCTCGGTCTGGACCCTTATAAGCAGGGAGCAGGATTAATCAGGGCAGATTTATCTACCCAATAAGAATACATAATTTTTGAAAAAGAAATTTTAAAAAGTTCATACTTCCTCATTTATCTTTCAAGATCATTTTCTCAGGAACAAATTAACCCCATATAAAAACTGATGAAATTTTGTAAGTTTATTTTATTGGATTATTCTTAAAGAAAAAACTTTGGTTGAAAAAATATTGGAAAAGGTTTAATATTATAGTATAAAAAGGGAAAAAATATGGGTGAGCAATTGGAAAAATTTCAGGATCTTCTAAAAAAACTTTTCCAATTTGATTCTTCAGACCTTGATTTTGGAATTTATAGAATTTTGAATTATAAAAGAGAACAGATTAGGAAATTTGTTGAAAATAGTATACCTGAAATTGTTGAAAAGTCCTTTGGAAAATACAAAAAAAAATTTTTAGAAGATGTAAATACTGAATTTGAAAAAGTAAAGGAGAAGATAATAAAAAATTTTGGAGACAATGCTCTTACGCCAAATTATGACTTGA
>Ga0080004_1134647_pt1 | contig 32134 bp, 22 predicted proteins | sample WasSprMetagenome_FD_69207 | JGI IMG/M metagenome (GOLD analysis project Ga0080004, IMG submission 69207) | Sulfidic aquatic microbial communities from Washburn Spring, Yellowstone National Park, USA - WS (SPADES assembly) (version 2) | ecosystem: Environmental > Aquatic > Thermal springs > Hot... | reverse complement strand
CAGAGTATAAAGATAAGGAGATAATTCCGATATTTTCGTCTCTGTATCTTCCAGACAAGGTGGTGGAATATCTAACTAAAAAGAAGATCTATGCTATGGCTATGAAGGATGATACGATGGACCTATTGAACTTTGAAGAGATCAAATGATTCTTATTGTAAAGAAAAGTTAGGGGATTGTACTATGGAAAAAATCTCTATGTCAGCACCTGATTTAGATGAAAGCGATATTCAAGCAGTATTAGAGGTCTTAAGGTCGGGGCGTCTTGCTCTGGGTCCAAAGGCAAGAGAGTTTGAAGAGTTAATAGCAGAATATATTGGAGTAAAATATGCGGTTGCAGTCAGCTCAGGAACTGCAGGTTTACATATACTGGTAAGGACTCTGGAAGTTGGTCCTGGAGATGAGGTTTTGGTGCCTTCTTTTACCTTTTCTGCATCGGTCAATGCGATTTTGTATGAAAGAGCCACACCAGTTTTTGTAGATATTGAGCCAGAGACATACAATTTAGACCCGGATGATTTAGAGAGAAAGATCACAAAGAGGACCAAGGCTATAATGGCGGTAGATATCTTTGGCCATCCAGCTGAATGGGATAGGATCTTAGAGATTGCCGATAAGTATAACCTGAAGATTATAGATGATTCTTGTGAAGCCCTGGGGGCTGAGTATAAAGGAAAAAAGATAGGGCAGTTTGGAGATTGCGCCTGCTTTGCCTTTTATCCTAATAAACAGATCACCACCGGGGAAGGGGGAATCATAGTAACTAATAATTCCAGTATCGCTAAACTTGCAAGGAGCTTAAGGAATCAGGGAAGGGAAGAGATGGGGTCTTGGCTTGAACATGAGAGGTTAGGTTATAATTATAGAATGGACGAGATGTCTGCTGCTCTTGGTGTATCTCAGCTAAAAAAACTCGAGGTATTTTTAGAAAAGAGAGAAAGAGTTGCCAGAATTTATACCGAAAAGTTAAAAGGTTTTTCCTGGGTAAGACCACCTGTAGTTAAGCCTTATGTAAGGATGAGCTGGTTTGTATACGTGGTGACTCTGCAGGAAGGGCTTGATAGGGATACAGTTATAGGGAACCTTGAGAAGAAAGGTATTCCAGCAAGGGGATATTTTTCTCCGATCCATCTTCAACCATATGTCAAAAGGATATTTGGATATAAAGGAGGAGAACTTCCAGTAACTGAGAATATTGCCAAAAGAACACTGGCGCTTCCCTTCCATAACAATCTAACGGAGGAAGAGATAGAAGAGGTATTAAAGACTTTGAAAGATGTAGTAGAGAGAGTGAATTGTTAGGTTCTTGTTTATGAGTCTTTTCTGTGCTAAACTATTTAAAAAGATTATAGAGAGAGGGGGTTTGTTTTAAAAAATAGATGTATAAAAAGTTTATATGGGACCTCTTAAGTTTTTCTCTGGCTCCGTTTATCTCTTTTCTTATAAGATTCGATTATCAATTTCCAAGGTTACTCTTTAACTATAATATAGTGCTCAGATCTACTCTTTTAGAGAGTATCCTCGGTCTTATAGTAATTCTTATCTTTAAACCTTATAGAGACATCTGGTCTTATACCAGTATAAGAGAGATTGAAGAGCTCTCTATTATGATCTTTCTGGAAAAGCTCCTTTTTGCTTTAGTAACCTATATTGTAGGTATAGAAGGTTTTCCCAGATCTATCTTTGTAATATCTTTTGGTGTTACTGTTTTTCTTATAATATCTCCAAGGTTTATACAAAAGTATGCACGAGAGAGACTTGGGAAGAAAATTATTAGAGAGGCTAAAAATAGAGTCCTTATAGTGGGGGCTGGTGAAGCCGGAGAGAGACTACTTAGAGAAATATATGCTCATCCGGAACTGGGTTATAGTGTGGTTGGCTTTATGGACGATGATGAGAAAAAGATAAATAATAGTATCCATAATGTAAGAGTATTAGGAACGACCGATGATATTCCTCAGGTTGTCGATGAGTACGATGTAGATACAGTTATTGTCTCTATACCCAGCGCTTCTAAGAATGAATTGTATAGAATACATTCGATCATCTCTAAAACTAGGGCAAAAGAACTTCTAGTTCCTGGGCTCTATGAGTTTTTAGGGAATGAAATTTCTATTTCTACCCTCAGGCCATTTGGTTTGGAGGACCTTCTCTTTAGAGATCCTGTAAGGATGGATGCAGAAAGGGCAAGAGAACATTTAGGGGGGAAAAGGATCTTAGTTACCGGTGCCTGTGGTTCTATCGGTAGGGTCATATCACAGCATCTGGTGACTTTTGGCGCAGAAGTTATCGGTTTTGATAATAATGAGACAGGAGTCTTTGACCTGGAAAAGGATTTAAGCAGAATAGGAAAGATTATTCCAGTAGTTGGAGATATAAGATTTAAAGAATCTCTAACCAGAACGATGTCTATCTATAAACCCGAGATAGTATTTCATTGCGCCGCCTACAAACACGTCCCCCTTATGGAACTCTATCCTGAGGAGGCAGTTCTTACTAATATTGTTGGCACTTTAAATCTCATAGAGTCTTGTAATGAGAATGGGGTAAAGCGATTAATTAATATCTCTACCGATAAGGCGGTAGATCCCACTAATATGTTGGGACTCACTAAGAGATTCACAGAGATTATGACCATCAAAGCAAATGGAGATGGGACTTCCTTTTCTACCGTAAGGTTTGGCAACGTATTGGGGAGCAGAGGAAATGTATTGGAGGTTTGGAAGAGAGAACTAGCTTCTGGACAACCTTTAAGTATCACCAATCCTGATATGAAGAGATACTTTATGCTAACTGAAGAGGCGTCTCTATTAGTTATAGAGGCTAGTCTAATAGCAGGTCCTGGCGAATTATTTGTACTGGATATGGGAAAGCCCATTTCTATAATAGAACTAGCAAAGGCTTTTTGTGAGGTTCAAGGTTATAAACTCTTTAAGGACGTTAAAGTAAGATACATAGGGATAAGGCCAGGAGAAAGGATGGAAGAGAAGTTATGGTCGGATAAGGAAAAGATATCTCCTACTATTCATCCACGAATTATTAAAGTCATCTCTCCTACTCCAAACTTATCTTGGAAAGATATCAGGTCTATAGTAAGGGATTTAGAACTTCTGGCACGAAATGGTGATCGAGAAAAGCTAAAAAAAATGATAATAGACATAGTAAAATAGCCTGTTTGATTTGATAAAGAAAGGTGAACCAGATAGAGAAACGGTAAGAAAAAGGATTTTGGAGAATAGATTATGGAAAGATCGCATACATCTAAGTTAATTGAAGAGACATTTGAGAAGATTCAAAAGTTTAACTATAGAAGGTTTATAGATGAAATTCAGAATATGAGCAGATACCCTCAAAGTAGAAGTTTCAGACACAAAAAGCATATAATTAATAGCTTTTTAGAAAGAATAGGACTACATCTAATGTATAAATCTACTCTTGAAGAATTAAAGTGTAGTTCCTATAGTAAAATGGGTAAATGGAGCGCTGTAGGAACTCTTCAATTAGCTTTAAAAAGTCCTGAAAGGTTTGATGAAGTCTATAATATACTTTCTGATGAGGAATCTAAATCTATCTTTGATTGGTTTATAAAATTCCGAGTAGCTTACGCATTTGTGGGAGAAGCTGCGAAATTAGTATTTCCACCAAGTATTTCCCAAGAAGAATTTGTAAATAAAGTCTCAAATATTGGTTTGGATTACAGAGGTTTTATAAATCTTGGAAACTATAGGTTTATATCTAACCCTGATACAGCTGTGGGTCCATGGATATTTGACCAATACAATTTGGATGGGTTATGTGAAGTATCTTCTGGAGATTATGTTGTTGATGGTGGTGCGTTCAATGGTGAAACTGCGTTTTGGTTTCTTTCAAAAGGTGCTGAAAGGGTTTATGCTTTTGAACCTGATAGGATAAATTTTCAGATTTTATCTAAAAATGTAGCACTTAATAGAGTTGAAGGTAAGATTATTCCTATAAAAGCTTTGCTTTCAGAGAAGGATGGTATCTCACGAATAAAATTGACTGGTTCTGCTTCAAGCTCACCTTTAGGTGACGGTGGAATAGAAGTTGAATGTGTAACCCTTGATTCTTTTGTGGTCAAAAATAGACTTGAGAATATAAATTTTATAAAACTTGATGTAGAAGGAGCAGAAACAGAAGTGCTTAAAGGAGCAATTGAGACAATTAAGAAATACAAACCTAAAATGGCAATTTCAGTTTATCATAAGCCAGAGGACCTGATAGTAATTACAAAATCTCTGTATGATTTGTTACCAAATGCTAAGTTTTACTTATCTCATAAATTTTATGACTGGAATGAAACGATTTTATTTGTGAATCCGAGGTGCTAATTTGAAAGATTATGGTCTAGTTTCAATAATAATGCCTGCATACAACGCCGGAAGGTACATAAAAGATGCAATTGAGTCAGTCCTTAGAGACTTGAATATCTATTTGGATATAGTCTCAAAGTACTAATACGGTAGCCTACATTCCGCAGGTATAGTATAATGTATAAAAATTTTTCTTTCGAGAAAGGATGGAGGATTAGAATTGAAAGTTACTAATAAAAGTATAGAAGATATGGAGATAATTACCAGAAATATAGATCACCTCGGCATAGTTGCTGGGACCTTTGATGAGCTAAGTATCTCTGAAGTCCTGGATGAGAAGTTATCTAAAAATAGACAGCATAAGGTTCTACACTCCACCATAGTTAAGGCTATGGTCCTGAATGGTCTTGGCTACACAGAAAGAAGGCTCTATCTTTTCCTTTTATTCAGGGGTATAAATGAAGTTAAGATGGAGCTAATGGGAGAAGAGATAGTAAAGGTGACGAATTTAAGGGAAGTGCCCAAGAAGATTCTTTCACTGATGGGGAAGGAGTGTGAAAAATATTATAATTAAAAATGACACGTGCGGAATGTGGGATGTAAAGAAATATCCCAATTTAATTGGAAGTTTAAAAAGAGATGTTTAGTATGGAAGTAGATAGAAAGATTGTTTTCCTTCGTTCTAATCCGATTAAACCTGATCCAAGGGTTGAGAAAGAAGCCTTATCTTTAACGAAAAGTGGATTTAAAGTGTTAGTAGTTGGTTGGGATAGGGAAGACAAATATCCCTATTATGAGAAAAGAGAGTTTGGAGAAGTTTACAGAATAAAAGTAAAAGCGAAATTTGGGACGGGAATCAAAAATATTAGACATTTACTTAAGTGGCAGTTTAGATTACTCTCTTTTTTGATGAAAAATAGACAAAATTATGATTATATCCATGCATGCGACTTTGATACAGTTATTCCTGCCCTAATTTGCAAACTGCTATTTAGGAAGAAAGTAATATATGACATTTTTGATTTCTATGCAGATATGCTTCGAAATGTCCCTGACTTATTGAGGTACATTATTAGAAAAATCGACTTGTTTCTAATCGGTCTTGCAGATATAGTAATTATAGCAGATGAAGGAAGAAGAGAGCAAATAAAGGGTTCAAAACCTAAAAAACTTGTTGTAATTTATAATTCTCCAAATGAGATTAGTGTCAAGAGAGAAAATGATTCAGGAAGTTTTACTGTGGGTTATGTTGGTTTACTTCAAGAGGAACGTGGAATTAAAGAAATGATAGAGGTTGTAAGTAGACACAAAAATTGGAATATGGTAATTGGTGGCTTCGGTGGTGATGAGGAGAAAATTAGAAGACTGATCAATCAATTTGATAATATTAAATTTGTAGGTAGAGTTTCGTATGAAGAGGCTTTAGATATATATTCGAAGAGTTCAGTTTTGTTTGCGACTTATGACCCTAAGATTCCAAATCATAGATACTCGAGCGCAAACAAATTGTTTGAAGCTATGATGCTTGGTAAACCTATTATAGTTGCGAGAAACACAGGTATGGATTTAATTGTTCAAAAGTATAATTTGGGTTTTGTTGTAGACTACGGTAATATAGAACAAATTGAGTCTGCCTTAATTGATATTAGTAGTTGGGATAGAGACAGGGTTAAAGAATTTTCGGAAAGGGTAAGGATGGTCTATCGTGAAAACTTTTCTTGGAAGATTATGGAAGAGAGACTTTTTAATACGTATAAGAAGTTGTTATGATCCCACATTCCGCAGGTATAGTATAATGTATAAAAATTTTTCTTTCGAGAAAGGATGGAGGATTAGAATTGAAAGTTACTAATAAAAGTATAGAAGATATGGAGATAATTACCAGAAATGTAGATCATTTTGGCATAGTTGCTGGGACCTTTGATGAGCTAAGTATCTCTGAAGTCCTGGATGAGAAGTTATCTAAAAATAGACAGCATAAGGTTCTACACTCCACCATAGTTAAGGCTATGGTCCTGAATGGTCTTGGCTACACAGAAAGAAGGCTCTATCTTTTCCTTTTATTCAGGGGTATAAATGAAGTTAAGATGGAGCTAATGGGAGAAGAGATAGTAAAGGTGACGAATTTAAGGGAAGTGCCCAAGAAGATTCTTTCACTGATGGGGAAGGAGTGTGAAAAATATTATAATTAAAAATGACACGTGCGGAATGTGGGTTAATAAGTGCATTTCCTCTTATTAAAAAGAAGATACCTGAGGCAAAGCTATTAATTGTTGGAGAGGGAGATATTACACCTTATAAATCCAAGTTATCTGAACTTCAAGATGTAGAAGTTGTTAATCGCTGGGTTAGTGATGAAGAAGTAGCAAGATTCTTCTTAAAAAGTAGTGTTGTAGTGTTACCATATACTGATGCTACTCAGTCGGGTATTATCCCAATTGCTTATATGTTTAAAGTTCCAGTTATATCTACCAAGGTAGGAGGAATTCCTGAGCAGATAGAAGATGGAAAAACTGGAATTTTAGTTAGTCCAGGGGATCATATAGAGCTAGCAAATGCTTGTATTAAAATTTTAAGTGATTCTTCTTTGTCTTCATCCTTGGCAGAAAATGGCTATCAGAAAGCTATTGAAGAGTGGAATTGGGACAGGATATCGGAGATGGTACTCAATGTCCTTAAGATGACCTTAGGGAACTAAGATGCCTAAGTTTCTCTTTGTCGCTAATGTAGCTCGAGATCTATATAATTTTAGAATTGGGCTTATGAGAGTACTTAGGAAAAAAGGTTTTGAGGTAGTATGTATTGCTCCAGAAGATGGCTTTGTAGAGAAATTTAAAGATGAAGGTTTTAGATTTATTCCTCTAGAGTACCTGAGAAGAGAGAGTAAAGGTTTATTCAATAATCTCTTACTTATCTGGGAATTATACAAGATCTATAAAGAAGAGAAACCTGATCTGATTTTTCATTATACTATAAAGCCCAACATTTTTGGAAACATTGCTTCTGGAATAGCTGGAATAAGGTCTATCTCTGTAGTAACTGGTTTGGGTTCTTTCTTTGTCAGAAAAAGTGTCTTACAGATAGTTATCAAATATCTATATAAATTTTCTTTTATATTTACAGAGAAGGTCTTTTTCTTGAATACAGATGATAGAGATCTCTTTGTTAAAGAAGGAATTATTCCGTCTAAGAAAGAGGTATTAGTAAACGGTGAAGGAATAGATACTGACTATTTTTCTCCAGAATTCTGTAAAGAATATTCTAAGAAGAGAAAAGACCATTTAGTCTTTTTATTAATTGCCAGATTGCTCTGGGATAAGGGAATAGGGGAATTTGTTGAATCAGCTAGGAAAGTTAAAGAAAGATATCCTGAGGTTGAGTTTTGGCTTTTAGGTCCGTTAGATAAGGCAAATCCTACAGCTGTTCCAAGTAAAACAATAAAAAGCTGGGAAGAGAAGGGGATTATTAAATATCTTGGTGTAGTTGATGATGTACGTCCACTTATCCATCAGAGCGATGTGGTTATATTGCCATCTTATCGCGAAGGAATTCCTCGGTCACTGCTTGAGGCAATTTCTATGGGAAAACCGATAATTACTACAGACGCCCCAGGTTGTAGAGAAGTAGTCGAAGACGGCAAGAATGGTTTTCTTGTACCTGTTAAAGATGTAGAGGCTCTTACTAACGCTATGATTAAATTTATAGAACTTACCGAGGAAGAAAGACAAGAGATGGGACATTATAGTAGAGAAAAAGCGATACGAGAGTTTGACGAAAAGATTATCGTAAAAAAATACATAGAAGTTATAGAAGAAGTTTTAAATATAAAATTTTAATTATTTCATTTCTAGCCCCAAAGCCTTCGGGGCAATAAGATGAAAGAAAAGATTAGGAATTTTTTAAGTCTATAACTTATTCCACTCTTCTAAAGTGATTTCACGCTTTAAGATTTTTTCTACTTCTCGAATCATCATGCGTAATTGGGGAACAGAAAATTCAACATTGGAAGGGATGGCTAAGCGGTATTTACCATAAACCACGAATTGATGCCTTGTGCCAGAGAAGGGTCCTTCAAAGTCAAGTCGAAGCAATTTACGGATAAAATCTGAACGTTTACATGGTGTCCATCGGTTCAAGAGTCGGCTCCTTATTTAAATCAATATCTCCGATTACTGGTAAAATATGATTCAACTTGAGTCCGAGAAGAATCCATTCTTCTAATGTGGAACGTAATTCTTCTTCGCACTCCTGCAGAGTAGTTCCAAAGGCTATAACCCCTTCACAAACAGGGATCCAACCTGCAAATGTGTCATCTTCCAATTTGTCATAAACAGCTTGTCCCATTGCATTATTTATATACTCACTTAGAATATATCTAATAGCCATATTTCACCTCCAAAATGTATATATCTAATTATAGCATATTCTATACATTTGAGACTCTAGATTCGGGTCTGTCAAGTTTTCTGTGTAAACTTCCTGGGTATCTCATATTATAGGTGCCTCTGAAGGTGTAATTTAGACTCAGTCTCTGCTTAAGGCAAGTTTTACCGCTCGCTTCCAGCCTTCATATAGCTTTTCCCTCTCTTCTTGTCCCATCTTTGGCAGAAACACCCTGTCTATCTCCCTTAACAGAATCAACTCTTCGAGATTGTTCCATATACCTGTTGCCAGTCCGGCAATAAACGCTGAACCCAATGCTGATAACTCCTCTATCCTTATTCTTACTACAGGGACATTTAGAATATCTGCCTGAAATTGCATCAAGAAGTTATCTCTAGTTGGTCCTCCATCAACTCGAAGCTCCTTTAGCGGTATACCGGACTCCTCTGTCATCAGCTCTATGATATCTCTTATCTGATAACCTATAGATTCCTCTGCTGCCCTTACAATGTGTGCCTTCTTTGTATTCGAAGACATACCAGTTATTATAGCCCTGGCTTCGCTATCCCAGTATGGGGCACCGAGACCTACAAACGCAGGGACAAGATAGACCCTAGAAGTCTTTAATTCTGGTAACATAGATTCTGGTATATCAAATATCTCTAGAAGTTCTTTATCCCACTGTAGATCTTTAAGATTCAATAGCTGTGTCCTACTTGCATTTGTGTAATCTGTAAAATGACTTCTGCCATCTGTTAATTTCCACACCAACCAGGAATCAATTGTTCCACAGAGTAAATCTCCGTTCTTAGCTTTCTCTCTTGCAGATTCTACATTATCTATGATCCACTTGATCTTTGATGCGGAGAAGTATGGTGAAAGATTAAGTCCACTTTTTTCCTTTATTATTTTGCCCAATCCTTCTCTTTCTAGCATCTCACATATATCGGTGCTTCTTTTACACTGCCACACTACAGCATTATATATGGGTCTGCCAGTTTTCCTGTCCCATACCAGTGCTGTCTCTCTCTGGTTTGTTATAGAGAGTGCAATAATTTCTTCTGCACTTATTCCGCTTTCCTTAATTACTCCCCTTACAGCTTTTAGTGTATTTTCATATATCTCTTCTGGATCGTGCTCTACCCATCCAGGTTTTGGATAGTATTGCTTATGAGGCTCATTATACCTATATATCAATCTACCTCTATTGTCAAATATTATAGCCTTTGTTGCCGAGGTGCTCTGATCTACTGTCAGTAGATATCTGACGTTCACAGGCTTATCCTCCTATCGCTTTCATCCTTACTGCCATATATGGTCTGCTAGGGAGGTCTATCCTGAATGTCCCTTCATATACACTGGGGACTTCCTCTATCGTCATATTCCAGGTATCTATGATCTCCACCTTAAACTTTATGCCAGGAGGCATCCTGAAGATCCTGTAAGCCGGCTGATTGAATCCAAAGTAGAAGATGTAATATCTATTCTCTATACCTCCACAGGGAATATCGCTTTCCATCCTTATGGGGAGATCTTGAGGTATTATGGGATAACCCCAGAAGGTATATGCGATATTGTTTTAAAAGAGCTAAACAGGACAGGTGATGAAATCAAAGTATAAATCTGACTATGAGGAAACTAAGAGGCACTTTATAGAGCCGTCGCGGGGTTCACATAGCTATGTATTAGTGCTATAATTATTAAAGGGGAATAAAGACAAAAGGAGGTGATGTTTGGGTAAGAGAATTAGCGCTATTTTTATAGATTAATTTATAGTTAGTCAAGTCAAGTTAACCCGAACGGGTAGAGTTAATGAGTTTTAGATAAGTAAGAAGAATGTATTTAAAGACTAAAAAGAGGAGGGAAAGTTTATGAAGAAGATTCTAGTTCTTTTAGTATCGATGTTTTTGATCTCCAGTCTGCTGGTAGGTGCTATTCCTGTTTTTTCAGCAGAGAAGATGCCATCTGCTAAGTACTATGCCACCCCAGCAGAGTATGAAAAGGCAACAGGTAAGAAGATAACAAAATTCAGCGAAGCCCCGGATCTTGCCGAACTGGTAAAGCAGGGTAAGCTCCCACCAGTAGAACAGAGACTACCCAAAGAGCCGTTGGTTGTTCAACCCATAGAAAAGGTAGGTAAGTATGGTGGAGAACTCTGGGCTCCTGCATTTGAGCCTAATAGCTGGGGAAACGATGGTGGAGCCCATATAAGGATCCCATATCTATACTGGATAGACAAGAATACCCAGAAGGTAATACCTTTTCTGGCAAAGGGGTATGAGTTCTCCAAGGATGCTAGGACCATCACGCTATATCTCAGAGAAGGTATGAAATGGTCTGATGGTGAACCATTTACAGTAGACGATATACTCTTCTGGTGGAACGATATTATAAACAATAAAGAACTTACCCCTATTCCGCCAAAACAGTGGATGCCTGGAGGAAAACTGGCAAAGTTTGAAAAGGTTAACGACTATACACTAAGGATAAAATTCGCAGCCCCGTATAAACCAGTCCTTTCTATTCTTGGATACTTTGGGTCTATGCAGCAGAACTTCTTTGTACCAGCTCATTATCTTAAGAAGTGGCATAAGAAGTATAATCCTGATGCAGATAAGATTGCAAAACAGGAAGGTTTTGATGCCTGGTATAAGTGTTTTGCTTTCCATAACAATATAACTCCTTCACAGCAGGACGTGAACTGCCCTACAGTTCATCCTTGGATGCTGCAGAAGAAGACAACTACAGGTGCTGTATATGTGAGAAATCCATACTTTGCTGCGGTTGATATTGCAGGAAACCAGCTTCCATATATAGATAAAATCAACGTAGTTGTTACACCATCTAAAGAGACGATGGTGATGAAGCTTGTAAGTGGAGAGCTAGATTATGCAGGTATGTTATTAGAAGTCCCTGATTATACGCTACTTAAGGAGAATGAGAAGAAGGGTGGATACACAGTGTATATGTGGCCCAGCCCTGTGCCAGCAGAAGTAGCGCTAGGATTTAATCTGAACCATAAGGATCCAGTAAAGAGAGAGATCTTCCAGGATGTAAGGTTCAGAAGGGCAATGTCTCTAGCTATAAACAGGGAAGAAATAAACCAGATGGTATTCCTCGGTCAGGGTGTCCCTATGCAGGCAACTGTTCACCCTGATTGTAGCTTCTTCAAAGAAGAATGGGCTAAATCTTATGCAAAGTATGATCCAGCTACCGCTAATAAACTCTTAGATGAAATGGGTCTCAAGAAAGGTCCCGATGGATTCAGATTACGTCCAGATGGTAAACCCCTTGAAGTTACTATAGAATATTCGCAGGGCTTGGCATTTGCAAAAGAGACCCTAGAGCTTATAGTTAAATACTGGAAGGATGTTGGTATCAAGACTGTTATGAAAGAGGACGAAAGATCTCTGTATCAGGTTCGATCCTCAGCTAGTGAACTCGATGTTGGCGTATGGCATACAGATAGGATGATGGAATTCAGAGTAACCATTCCAGGGTGGACAAAGTATAACCCAAGAAGCGAGATTGGATGGGCTGTCCAGTGGGGTCTCTGGAGAGATACAGGTGGTAAGTCTGGAGAGAAACCAACCGGAAAGTGTGGAGAAGAGTTTACCAAGTTTATGGATCTATTAGATCAGTGGTACATAACTGTTACTCCAACAAAGTATAAAGAGATCGCTCAGAAGATATGGGATAATCAGGCTAGTAACCTCTGGCTGATAGGAACAGTTGGATTACCAAATAGACCTATAGTAGCTAAGAACTACATAAAGAACTTCCCGAGCAAGTGCTATTGGGGTGATGATACGTCCTGGTGGCTCGCCGCTGATCCAATTCAGTGGTATCTGGAAAAGTAGAATCTCTGTAGATGTCATCAGGGAGGGGATGTACCCCTCCCTGTATTTTTGTCTGAGGAGGTTAATGATATGTTAGAAAAGCCATTCTCTGTCTATTGTGACTGGGGATTACACGATGAACTTGGAGATAATATAGAGCTTGATGAAAAGATGACACTATCAGTTTTAGATAGGCTTGAGTACTGGAGAGAGAAAGGAGTTACCTTTGACTATTATCTCTTCGATGCCTTTTGGTTTGACCCTAATGGAGACTATAAGCAATTTAAGAAGACACACTGGCCTAATGGATTTGAAAAAGTAAGAGAGAAGATAGAGTCTTTAGGTATGAAACCGGGATTATGGTTTGATGTAAACGGCTTTACATCACCTAAAAATGAAGCCTGGAAGGAAAGCTTATCTACAGATGGTAGAAGTTACTGTCTATTTGATGGACCTTACGCCTCCGGCTTTTACGATGCCTTAGTTTATGCCTACAAAGATTGGGGAATAAGGATGTTTAAATTGGACTTTGCAAATTTTATGGCAACTACTCCTAAGTTAGAAGGGAAAATTTCACTAGATGAGATATATTTAAAGAACACAAATGCTCTCAAGAAAATCTTGAAAGAGTTTAAGAGTACCTCTCCCGAGGCTGTTATACTGGCTTACAATGGGTATGAGCTGATTCCGGGATATATAACAAATACATCCCTTCCGATAAAAAAGGGGATTGATCCATCCTGGCTAGAAGTCTTTGACTATATGTATTCTGGTGACCCAAGACCAGCAGATACTCCCTGTATCTCTTTTAGAAGGTCTTTAGACCTTTATCAGGACCATATGGTATATAAATTTAACTATTCTGGTCTTCCCCTCTACAGGATAGATGATCATGGATGTATGATAGGGGATACAAATACCATCTACTATCTTGGTAAGAAATCATGGAGAAGGTCCTGGATAATGACATTGATAAGAGGGAGTAAAAAGGCTCACCTATATGGAAATCTGCATCTTCTAGATGATTCAGATATAGAATTTTTAAAAGGCTCAAGAGACCTATTCTTTTCTCTATATAAAGATGGATTGGAAACATCCATTATAGGTGTTCCTCTTAGAGACCCCTGGCACGGATTTCTCCTTGGTGGATCTGCGAATGGCTTATTAGCACTTGTCAATTCTTCTCCGGTATCTCAATTTATAGAGATGCATCTTCCTGGAATTAGGAAAGCTAAGGTGCTGTTTAAAGATGCCGGGAGAAATATGGATGTGGAGATTTCCTCAGATGAGATCTCTTTAGTACTGGCACCAGAACAGATGATTCTATTAGGCTTGGGAGAGATGGCAGATTCGGAAGATCTCGGTGAATGTAGAGATGAGCCTGTACCTATAGAAGAGAGGAATGCCAATATAGCGTTTCGCAGAATATCCCAAAATGAATTTGAAGGCATATGGAACCCAACAGATGATCAATTCCTGAGGATTGTAGTGCAGGTATTTCAGAATAGTACAGCCCTAAGACTTAAGGCTCAGAAGGATGGGATAAAAGGTAAAGAACCAGCCATACAGGACTATATCTCTGTATCTGCATATCAGGAAGGGCTGGAGATCCCTGTATACGATTGGGAGCCTGATCGAGCGGTATGGTCGGGTTGTTCCTGGATGAACGTCTTATATGACATTAGAAGACTTGATAAAGATAAACCTTTAAAGATACACATAAGATCCAGTGTAGAATCTAGCCATAATCTTAAGATTTCTGCATGGGTTTTAAGTTATTCAGAATCTTAAAAATTCTAATACTGGAGGTGGAAGTATGAATTTTAATCTGGGGCAAGTTCCTTTTAGCCGGTATGGATCATATTTTTCTATCTCACAGATAACAGAAGGTTTCAGAGCCACAAGTGCACCACCTGGAGTCTATCTCAGGACTGTCCATGGTGATGCCTATCAGAAAGAAATACTTCAGATAGAACTTATCAAGGGAGACTCATCTATCCCTTTCGAAATAAAGGCCTCACCTGAAAGGCTCCGGTTAGAGGCAGAAGAAGGCTATGTTGAAATCTGTATCCCAGAGCCAAAAGTTGTAAGATTTAAGGGAAAAGGGGTAGAGTTAAGGTTATCCTCTAACAGGGCAACCGCATTTGATAATGCTATACCATCTAGCAATGATCGATGGGTTATAAATACCTTTAACAGCAGGGTACAGTTAATGATGGTTCCACTGAAAGGAAGATCAAGTATAGACGCTCCCTGGAATGGACTCAGATGCAATCCTCTTAAGATTGATATATTCCCAGAAGATATAGAATTCGAATGTGCTATCGAAGAATTTTATAGTGCATGGTATCCACATCCTTATAACGACTTTGAGGAGGATGTAAAAAGGGTCAGGGAGGACTTTATAAGTTTTCTAAATAAGATGCCTGAAGTACCAGAGGAATTCTCCCAGGCTAGAGAACTGGCAGGTTATATAAACTGGGCTTCTGTTGTGGAACCAAATGGATTGATAAAAAGGCCTGCTATGCTTATGTCTAAAAACTGGATGACCAATGTATGGAGCTGGGATCACTGCTTTAACGCTATAGCTTTAAGCTATAAATATCCTGAACTCGCATGGGACCAGCTTATGATAATGTTTGACCATCAGGATGAAAATGGAGCCATACCTGATAGTATCAATGATTATATAGTTGTCTGGAACTTCTGTAAGCCTCCAATTCATGGATGGGCATTGAAAAAGATGTTAGAAAATACAGACTACATAGACCGCAAGAGACTATTAGAGATATATGAACCTTTATGCAGATGGACAAATTGGTGGCTCAACTATAGAGACTACGATAACGATGGTATTCCACAGTATAACCACGGGAATGACTCTGGCTGGGATAATAGCACAGTATTCATAGAGAGACCACCGATAGAGAGTCCTGATCTCACTGCCTTCCTGGTAATCCAGATGGAAGTACTATCAGAGGTGGCAGATAGACTGGGGAGAAAAGCAGAAGCTCAGATGTGGAAAGAGAAATCATATACTCTATTGGATAAACTACTTAAACATTCACTTAAAGATGATAAATTATCAGCCCTTCAATCTGGAACACATAAGCTCATATCCTCACAGAGTCTATTACTTTATATACCAATCTTATTAGCTAAACGTCTTCCAGAAAAGGTGCTTGAGAACCTGATAAAAGGATTGAAAGAGAATGATATGATAACTGACTATGGATTGGCAACTGAGAGTATCAAGAGTCCTTACTATGAATCAGATGGATACTGGCGAGGTCCTATCTGGGCACCATCAACAATGCTTATAGTTGATGGATTGAAAGAATCGGGAGAGACATCTTTGGCAAAAGATATAGTATTAAAGTTTGCCAATATGTGTTCCAGGAGTGGTTTTGCTGAAAACTATGATGCTCTAACAGGTGAAGGACTTCGTGACAGGGCATATACCTGGACATCAAGTGTATTCCTGATACTGGCACACGAGTATTTATAGCAATCGCTTGACAGGTGTTGTATATCCTTTTATAATTAGAAAAAATTAAATGAAAGGTGGTGGGATAGGAAGAAAAACTTAAAACTTTTAGATGACTTAATCAAGGGTGGAAGAAGAGGTTTAGGTTTCTTATTTTAAAAATCAGTCCTAAAAAAGGAGGTTAAGAAATGAGAGTTGTAAGAAGGCTGGCAGTATTGATAGTATGTTTGAGCTTAATGTTAGGGATAGTCCAGTATGCATTTAGTCAGAAAGAGGTATCTCTAACACAGTATGCGACTATAGCTGAATACGAGAAAGCCACTGGAAAGAAGATTACTAAGTTTAATGAGGCTCCTATGCTTGCTGAACTAGTCAAGCAGGGGAAACTTCCGCCGGTAGAGAAAAGGTTGCCGGAAGAGCCGGCAGTAATTCAGCCGCTGGAAGAGATCGGTCAATATGGTGGGACTTGGCGTAGAGCCTGGCTTGGTCCTTCTGACAGCCCTGGACCAGGGAGAATCACCTATGATAATACTCTTAGATGGGACCTTACAGGGACTAAGATTATGCCAAATGTTGCCAAGAGCTGGAAGATATCAAAAGATGGGAAGGTTATAACATTATCCTTAAGGAAGGGGATGAAATGGTCGGATGGAGAGCCTTTTACTGCAGATGATGTGATCTTCTGGTTTGAGGATATTGTTTCTAACAAAGAGATAACTCCAGTTTTCCCTAGCTGGTTAACTACTGGTGGAGTTCCTGCTAAGATAAAGAAGGTTGATGACTATACAGTTCAGATCCTGTTTGAGTATCCAAATGGATTAATACTGGAGTTCCTTGCAGGAAACTGGATATTTGCTCCGAAACATTATCTGAAACAATTCCATCCCAAATATACAGATCCTAAGATTTTGGAAGAGGCATTTAAGAAAGCAGGATTTGACTCTTGGTACAAGTATTTCCAAAATAGGAATGACTGGATACAGAATCCTGATCTACCAACAATAAGAGCTTGGAAACCATCGAATCCTCCAGATTCCAAAGTATGGATAATGGAGCGTAATCCCTATTACTGGAAGATAGATACTGCGGGAAATCAGCTTCCATATATTGACAGGATTACTCATGATCTTGTAGCTAATGCAGAGATGGTAACTATGAAGGCGGTAGCTGGCGAGTTAGATATGCAGTTAAGACATATAAACTTTATGGATTATACGCTACTTAAGGAGAACGAGAAGAAGGGAGACTACAGGGTAATAAGATGGATTCCTGCCCTTGGAGCAGATGTGGGAATATTCATAAACCAAAACGTAAAAGACCCTGTATTGAAGAAGTTCTTTACTAATCCAAGATTCCGTCAGGCTCTTTCTGTAGCTATAAACAGGGATGAAATAAACCAGCTTATCTATCACGGTGTAGGAAAACCCCGTTCGGCAACAGTTATACCCCAATCCATTTACTATACCCCGGAAGTGGAAAAACTTTATGCTGAGTACAATCCGAATTTAGCTAACAAAATTTTAGATGAAATTGGTCTTAAGAAGAGAGGATCTGATGGTTATAGACTCAGACCTGACGGTAAAACACTTTCAGTGACAATAAATGTAGCTCCAGTTTTTGGACCCTGGATAGATGTATGTGAGATGGTTAAAAATTATTGGGAAAAGATTGGAATAAAGGCTGCAGTTAATACTATGGAGAGAGCTCTGCTCTTCTCAAGAGCTTATGCTGGAGAGTTTGAAGTGATGGCATGGAGTGTAGACAGGTCATCTCAACCCTGGTCTTATCCTTGTTGGTGGGTTCCTATATCTACTGACTGCTTCTATGCTCCTCTTACTGCAGTATGGTATACTACTGGTGGAAAAGGGGGAGAAGAACCTACAAGTCCTGAGTTAAAGAAGATAATAGACTTGTATAATAAGATGAAAGTCACTACAGATTCTACAGTGAGAGTTCGCCTTGCCAAGGAGATACTCCGTATACATGCCAAGAATGTCTTTGTTATTGGAACAGTAGGACTTGTGCCCAGTACAATGTGCGTTGGTGTGGTAAAGAACTACTTTAAGAATGTACCAGATGAGACACATGGTGCAGTTTCAGATGTAATATTCAATTCTCCTGGGAATGGATTCCCTGTACAGTTCTTTATAAAGAAGTAAATATTTAGTGGGGCTGGCTTTATGCCAGCCCCACTATTTTATCATCTTATCCTGAAGTGAATACCAGAGGTCTAGGACTTTTTGAGGATTTTCATACCATTCAGGAAGATCGGTACTCGTTGGCATAAATATAAGTCCACACCTTGTTCCCCTTTCGGAAAAAGGTCTTAGTATTCTTTTAAAATATTCCTCTAATGTTTCTTGTTCTTCTCTTTGAAAGATTCCAAAGTAGAATTTTTTGTGGTCTAATATGAGATTCATAGTGGAGTAGTAGTCATATCTTTCTGGATTTCCAAAATTCAGACCCTTCACCTCTGGCATTGCCAGAAGATCTTCCAGGAATTGGTGTCCACTACCACAGAAATGGACCCAGCCTCCACCGAATGGTCTTAGAGCAGATGCTATATAAGGAGCAACAAACTCTTTGAAAGTCTTAGGTGAGAGCAATGTGGTTGTATCCTCACAGCATCTTACCCCGCCATTTTCCATATAGAGAACTCCATGATAACCAGAATCTAACGGTTCACCTATTACTTCTTTAAGAACCTTTGATACGCTTATGTAAGCATTGGTGGTAATCTTCAATAGATGATGTACGAATTCCGGATCATCATATATGTCTGTAAAGAGAGTATCTCCATATACAAGGTGTGCTATATCCAGAGGTCCCTGAGTATCAGATAGGTATATATGAGCCTTTCGATCTAACTTCTCTTTAAAAAAGTTTATGTATTCGATTGCGGTAGGAACCAGACCCCTAGTCTTTACAAAGTCCTCGTCAATCTCTTCCGGATTTATTGAAAGGATCTGTTCCTTTGTGAGATGCTCCTTTAACCAGGGCATAATGTCATCAAATATAATCTGATTAAGCCCAAAGATGGAAGGAACAAACCCTGTACCGAGATTGGCTCTGATAGAGAGTTGGGCATCTCCAGGTAACCTTGCCCTTCCAATAAGTTCCCATAGGTGCATAACCAGCATCTTCTCTGGATCGTAGAACTGTTCTTTGAGATTATAAGATGGAAATCTCTCTTTTTCAGGAACATAAGTAGGAGGAGGAATTATTGGTATATAGTCTGGTTCTTCCCCCCTCCATACACTTGCCTGACGTCTTCTTCCAAGCTCTATCCTTTCTGAATCAGGTTGCAACAGATCCAATACATAATCAAGTTCAGACAACATCTTTGATGCCTCCATATACAGTTTTTAAAGAGTATAGCAGATTTATGATCATTCTTCCAGAAGGTTTACTTCTCTTACAGGTAGATCCTCCCTTTCCGGAACTATAAAACTCTTTATCTCAGAAGGTCCAAATCTACTGGTCCATTCCCTGTTAAATAACCTGAAGTTTACAGTCGTTTCTCTTCCTGATGTTTCGTATGCCCTTAGAATGGTGTCATTCCCTTCCTCTGATTCTTTTATAACAGTAACTATTATGTTTTCTCTATCTACAGAGATAAAGCTCTTTTCAGATGGTAAAGACCCTGAGTGTTTATACTCTACAAAGGCTATTGGAGGGTTATTCAGACTCTCTGCCAGTTTTACAGTTGAATTATCCTTCCAGCTTCCACTGTGGGGGTAGATTATGTATGTGAAATCCTGCTCCTGCTGGTCTATATATCTGTAATCCTCGTTAGGATCAAGTATCCTAGGTTTATGATGGGCATAGACAGGACTTCTCAAAACTGTGAGTGAGAGGATGTTATTTTCCACATCGTAACTATACTTGGCATCATTAATGAGGCTCATCCCATAGTTCTTGCCTGTTACATCTACCCACTCTTGTCCCGGCTCTTCTTCCCCATCGCAGGGTCTGGTGATAAAGCCGTATGGGATTTGATAAGTGGCTACTGGTTCTTCCACATTTATCGGGAATTTCAACTTCAGCATCTTTAACTGTTCTTTCCAGTCCACTTTTACTCGAACCTCAATAAATTTTAAGTCCCTGTAGATGGTGAAATCCTGAGTTAAAGTAGAATTACCAAATTTGCTCTTTACCCTCAAGACCCCTCTTACGGGCCCTTTCTCCAGGACTTTTATTTCTGCATCTGTGAACCTGCCTATTTCATCCTTAAATCTGAATACTTCGTGACTCCAGGTATCGCTCAGGTCATCTATAACTGCAGGTATACCAGAATCCCCTCTAAAGACCTCTCTGTTATTTTCTTTATCAACTAACCTTTTTATGTATCCGCTCTTGGGGTCTATCTCTAGATAGAACCAGTCATTCTCCAGAGAATTTTCTCCTACAGACAGAGTGTGTGGGAATTTTATATCGTATCTTTCTGGAACCGCCCTGTAGACCCTGTATCCATATGGGGGAAGTTTGGCGATGAATGTTACTCTAATTCTCCCACCCGTTGTGGTGGCAGATGGCTTGGAGCATTGAGTAGCTATAGGAGTATTTTCTTCTAGAATAGTTAGATTCTCTTCCCTCCATGGAATTTCTATCTCTATAGGGACGCTTCTTTCAAATGAGGTCGTATTGAACACTACTATCGGTTCTCCTCTTCCCTGGGTATCAATATCATTGGCTATCCGCTGGGTATTATAGACTATTATCCTACTTACGGTATCTTCTATCGCTTTATGCATCGCCTTTATTTCTTCGTATGCTTCAGGTATACTTGTTCCTGCGAGGATATCGTGGAATTGAGTAAAGAGTAAATTCTGCCAGCTTGAAATGAAATCTTCTTTAGGGTAGGGAATACCTTTTATGAAACTCGTTAGGGTTGCAATCTTTTCTCCGTTTAACAGAAGATGTTCTAGTTTCCTGTTACTCTTCTTTATCCAGGATAACACCGAGTAGCATCCACTTGCATGGTGTTGTAAGTCGTCCTTTACTACAGGAAATTCCAGGTTTCTGCTGGAAATCTCTTCGAAGAACCTATCGGGTGAGCTAAAGATAAGTTCCGGTATATCATCTCTTTTGTTTAGCTCCTTTATGTTTTCTATGTTCTCTTTTGTTGGACCTCCTCCGTGATCTCCTACACCATAGAAGCACATAAGGGTATCTATCTTATCATTTAATTTTTCAGCAACCCTTCTTACCTGTGTCTCTACCTCTTTACCCCAGGTTGCATAGGAAAATGGAATCCTATAAGTTAATACCCTTGAACCATCAGGACCTTCCCACCAGAAGATGTCTCCAGGCAAGTCCTTTTCGTGTGGTCCTGGCCTCATAAAGACATAATAGTTGATTCCCATCTTCTTCAGTATCTGTGGGATCATCCAGTTATGCCCAAAGGAGTCTGGATTATAACCAACCTTAGCCCTTACACCAAACTTTTCGAGAAAATACTTCTGTCCATAGAGCCCCTGTCTTACCAGAGCTTCTCCTCCAGGGATATTGCAGTCTGGCTCTATCCACCATCCCCCTACGATACACCAGCGCCCTTCTTTTACCTTTTCCTTTATCTTTTCAAAGAGTTCTGGATCTGTCTCTTCTACCCATTTATACAGGCAGGCGCTAGATGCGGTAAAGATAAATTCAGGATACTCTTCAATCCTGTCAATGGCAGACTTAAATGTTGCCCTTGTTGTTACCAACCCTTCGTCCCACTTCCATAACCAGACAGGGTCAATATGGGCATTACCAATCATATGCAAAACGAACCTTTTACTCATACTCCCTCCTTCTTTATTATTCTATAAGGGTCTTTATAGAATTCCTGTAAGGCAATAGTAGCTGCCCCTATAATACCTGTATTTTGTCCTATACTTGAAGGTAATATCTTTGTTTGCTGAGAGGCTATAGAGAAACTTCTTTCTCTTACTATCTTCTCTACTCTTGGGATGATAAGATCTGATCCACTTATCAGTGCCTCCCTACCCAAGACAACTGCCTGAGGACTAAATATATTTATTGCATTTACCACACCAACCCCAAGCCAGAAACAGTAGTCGTTTAGAATCTCTACAGCTTTTATATCTCCCTCTCTTGCAGTTCTATAGAAAATAGACAGTGTTTCTAATGGGTCTTCTTTTAACAGGCTTGGTAACTTCTCTTTAATTCTCTTTATAAGGGAACCTACTGAAGTATAAAGTTCAAGACAACCATAATTTCCACAGCTACATTGAGGTCCATTGACATCCACAGTAGTATGTCCTAATTCTCCAGCCAGTTCTCCAGCACCCCTATATATCTCTCCATTAATAATTATCCCTGCTCCAACCCCTGTACCTACAGCGAAATAGACGAAATTGTCTATATCCTTACAACATCCAAACCATTTCTCCCCTAGGGCACAGGCTTTGGCATCATTCTCTATAAAGGTAGGAATTTTGAATTCTTCTTCTATGATCTCTTTTAATGGGATATCTCTCCATCCTGTGAAGTTTGGAGGGGAGATAATAACCCCTCTACTTGGACTTAAAGGTCCTGGTGACCCTACACCTATAGCAATAATCTTTTCCTTAATCTGGGGGTCCAGCTCTTCAAGAAGAGAATAGATGGTCTCTTTGAGAGTATTTAAAGTTATAGGGAAATTTTGAGTCAAGTCAGAAGTTACTCTCTTGGTAAACAATAAGTTCCCTACAAGATCAACCACTCCACAGGATATAGAGGTTCTTGCTAGGTCTATCCCTAAAACATAGTAGGCTCCATTATTTATACTTAGTAGTGTTCTGCTCCTCCCTATCTCCCCTTTCACATTCCCTACCTCTTTGACAAGCCCCCTCTTTATAAACTCATCTACCAGACTGGTTATAGTGGTTGGTGTTAGAGATGTAAGTTCGGTTAACTCAATACGGGAAATAGGACTATATGCCCTTATAGTCTGTAAGACCAGACTTCTATTAAATGCCCTTACATAGGGAAGGTTTCTACCTCGTTTTTTTCTCACCTTTATATTGGATTCACCTCTTTCATAAGTATCTTCAGCCACTCCTTGTATCTTTCTAGATCAAATGGTGGATTTCCCAGTAAATAGTGATTTAAGAATCTTTTATCATCTACCTCCCACTCTATAATAAATAACTTCTGTTCTCCTCTACTCACCCTAATCTTATCAAGTAACTTTTTCTGATAGAAAGATACAGAGAAATTTCCAGAACTCAATTCTTCTCTGGTATCAGCATCATATACCCTGTAGATTCCTTTCTTTTCTGTAAGGGTATCGTTTACCCCTACTATCTTTACATACCAGCTTTCTGGTTCTGTTATCATTATACAGAATGGCTCCTGTACTCTCTTTATGTAGTAATAGGCAAGTTTCTTACTGAAATAATAATCTACTACGGCATCAGAAATTTGAGGCCAACAGTCTATCACATTCCACCAGATAATCCCCCAGATATTATCTGAGAGCCTTGCCCTTTCTATAAAGAACTTCTTTGCCTCAGCCTGTGTTATCTGACTTGCCAGGATAAAATCTTCTATCCTTTCTGGAATAATTCCAAACAATTCCTTTATCTGGTTAGCCATAAGTTCATTTCTGTTATAACTCCTCCTTCTTGTCCTCCAGTGTTCTACAGAGTGAGCCCTCCAGTAGTCATTATCCCATTGCCACAGATACTCCTGAGGAAGAAATTTCTTCAGGCTTTCTAGATTCGGACATCCATGGTAGCCTATCTCACTTATGAAAGACGCCTTATTTTCTGTATAGAATCTACTCTTATAGTAATCCCTTGGTCCCCATAGATGCTGTTCAGGTGGGGTCAGTTTACCTTTTGATTTTGCTACCGTATCAGATATATAAGGAGAAGAAGGTAGATATGGCCTATATGGATCCAGTCTTTTACATATTGATGGTAGGACCTTCCTAGTTAATACATTATCAGATGGAAGGAGATTCTCTAGATTATACGCATAGTCACATTCGTTATCCCCAGCCCATAGGATTAAGCTCGGGTGATTCCTCAATCTCTTTATGACCTTCTTAGCCTCTTCTTCTATCTCTTTCTGAAATGCTTCCTCTTGGGGGTATCTGGCACAGGCCATAGCAAAGTCTTGCCAGACCGTTATTCCATTTTTATCGCAGAAGTCAAAGAACTCATCAGATTCATAGACCCCTCCACCCCAACACCTTATAATATTACATCCAAGGTCATCGAATAATTCAAGAACGGGTATTGTTCGTTCTTTATCCCTTGAATGGAACGCATCTAATGGGACCCAATTAGAGCCCCTTAATCTTACCGAAATGCCATTTATTATAAATCTAAAGATACCGTCCTCTTCAGCAGTTTCTGTCCTTTCTAAATGAACGGTTCTTATACCAATTCTATCTATTCTTTCATCTAGGACTTCTCCATTATAGATGAGCTCACATTTTACCTCATATAGGTGGGGTTCTCCATATCCTTTAGGCCACCAGAGGAATGGGTCTTTTAAGCTTATATTTATATGGCCGGTGATAAATTCTACAGGAAATTCAAATACCTGCTTATTATCATTCCTGTCAGTAAAGATAAATCTTATTACAAATTCTTCAAAGTATTTAAGATTGGTTCTGAATTTAAAAAAGACATCCAGATACGCAAGATCGTCTTCTATCTTAGAAGTGGCATAATATAGTTCTTCTATCTCTGTATCCTTGATCTCTCTTAACTCTACCTCCTTCCATATTCCCGATGAGACTATCCTAGGGGCTATATCCCAACCAAAAGAATGCTGAGCCTTTCTAAGCCAGAGGGCTTCATCCCTTCCTTCCCAGGAGACATTAATCGCCTCATAGTTCTTCTCTCTTGCACAAAGGAGAGGGGAATCTATCTTTACTACAAGAGTATTATTCTCTTTTAGAAGGTCTGTTACATCAAAGGAATGCTCGACAAACATATTATTGGTTTCACCAAGAAGCTTTCCATTCAGCCAGATAGTACCGATAGTATCTATACCGTAGAAGATAAGCCTGAACTTCCTGCCAAGAAGCTCTCTAGGAACAGTAAACTCCTTTTCATACCACCACTGATAGAATTCATACTTACGTAAATCCAGATAATTTCTCCCCAAAAAAGGGTCCTCTATAAGCCCTGCCTTTAATAGGTCAAGATATACATCGCCAGGAACATTAGCGGAAATACATTGAAACTTCTCCTTAGCCTCATCTATACTCTTAACTTCCCCCTGAGGACCAAAATAAAGATTCCAGAGACCTCCTAAACTTAATTTCAACATAGAGATTCACCTCCTAAACTATTTCTTCTAAGGGTTTATTCCACTTTTTAAATACCACTCCTATATTCTCCTTATTACCCTTTGCTCCTCATTCACATTGTGCCAATTATACTACAAATCCCTTGGAACTCTATCAAGATTTTCAAATCTCAATGTCCTTATAACTCTTTCTCCCGAAGTCATCTTTAGCCTTCAACATCTAGATTAACTCTAGTATCATTACTTCTTTACTCCCCATATATATCTTCATTGTACTGTTTGATATTGTTTCTATATCTGAAAAGTTTTTAAATATTGGATATATCTTTTTAAACCTTTCTTCTATATGTAGATAGGTTTCTACCTCTTTCTCCAGGTTATTAAATACAAAGAGAATCCTTCTATCGTTATGAGTCCTTAAAAGTCTACAGGTTATACCTGTCTGTGGTATTACCTTGATTTCTGGTTCTAGGTTAAGGAGTTTATTGAATACATAGAGAGATTCGGTATCGCTCGTTTTCTCATAGAATAGAGATGGATAGGTTAATACATATATTATTCTGCCTGAACCATATTTGCAGCTGAGTATTGCTGGCCTTTTATCCTCAAATTCTCCTATAATTTCACAGTCTTTAAAGACTTCTATAAATCTTCTCTCTCCAAAACCATAAATCTCTCCAGAGTTAGTCTTTATCTTTAATACATCCTCTGGAACTATTTCTCTTTCTATTATTCCTGTAGCATCAGAAAATCCATATCCGGGAACCCTTACAGAGAAAAACCCATTCTCTTCATAACTACATAAACCTGTTTCTGAAACTAATGTTCCTCCTGCTTCTACAAATTCTAAGAGGTCTCTGGCACCACTTTTAGATATACATATAGGCATTGGTAGATAGATCATAGAATATTCTTTTAGATTATCTCCAGCCCTGATTATATCAAATGGTATATTATTCATCCAGAATATATAACTAGCCCCATGAAAAGCATTCTGATAATTTAACATCTGATTTACACTTGCAACTATACTAGAGTGCATACTGTAGAAGAGACCGATCTTAACTTTAATGGGTTTCAAATTAGTGAATAGTTCTTCATTATCCTTGAACACTTTTACAAAAGATTTAAATTCTCTGGTCCTATAGTTCTCTGTTCCATCCATATTTATAAGTCCACAGCCACCTGCTTCAATGGTGTATCTTTCTGGTTTAAATTGCCACATAAGTATTCCTTTTGCATTATGAGCGATACATAACCACAGATTAAAAAGCATCTCTTTCTCTTTTATAGGTACATTCATATTCTTATGTCTTGTTATGCCAGATGTAAGTTCAGAGACTATATATTCTCCTTTAGTAATAGACCTTTTTGTTTCCAAATTTACTATAGTTCTTACAAAATCTTTTGGATTTCTATGCTGAGATTCGTAATACATACTATGTAATGAGGTCCCGTAATAGTCTACCTCTTTTGCTAATAGCCAATCATCCCATCCTGCACCTAATCTGCCAACCCCTAAATCTATGTTTGGGGTTCCCCAACTATGAGAATGAGTAATTACTGGATGTATAGGGTCTTCAGCTTTTACTAGGGAATAAATCCATCTTATCTGTTCTGCAAGTGAATCCATTCTAAATTTTGTATAAAAGATATAGGGAGTTATCATTTCTGGATGAGTTGGGGGCTGAATTTCTTCCCAGCTATTATAGGCTTCTCCAAATTTTTTATTTAGCTCTTCTAAACTAGAGAACTTTGTCTTTAACCAGTTTATATACTTTTCTATGGTATATTTACAATAGCATTCGAAATTATCAGGTTCATTCCATATGTCCCAGCCAGATAGACTATTACTTCCTTTGTATCTCTTTACTAACTCTGTTAAAAATGGAGTTACTAATTCTCTTAATCTAAGATTATCCCAACATCCAGTATCTCCACCATATATCCTTGTAGGAGACCTCTTACTCCCATCAGGCTTAATAATCCATGCAGATGCTTCAACCTGAGCCCAGTATGGAATATGATCAAGAATGATGTTGATTATAACTTTCAGGTCATACTTTTCTGCCAGTTCCAGAAGTCTATCCAGTTTTGTCCAATCGAATTTACCCTTTTCTCTTTCTAGATAAGTCCACATAGCCCATACTTTTACAAAGTCTATTCCTAAATCTTTCATCCTTTTAAAATCATCTTCCCACTCTTCTTCTGGAGGTGTAGGCGGTCTGTAGTATTGGGTCCCAAGTAAAAACTTAGTATTGAAAATTTCATCTATCATCGTTATCACCTCATATTTATTTATTCTTTTCTACGCCTTTACTCCTACTGTAAGCTGATATAAATCCTACAGATAGAAGTTTAATGTCAATATCTTCCATATTTCCTTGCTGTACTTATAAATGCAAATATGTTCTCAAAAGGAGTATCCCTCCCAACCTGATCTCCAGTAGAAAGTATAAATCCTCCGTTTTCCCCTGCGTCTTCGATAGCCTGTTTACATACTAGTTCTACCTCTTCTGGAGTAGCTGTAAGTAACCATGAAGTATTTATATTTCCCATAAGAGCAATCTTCTTACCGAACTTTTCTTTAATTTCTTTTAAATTACAATCCCCCATAGGTGGGGTTTCCAAGGGATTAATCGCATTTAAGTCTGTCTCATTTGCATACAATTCTACCAACCATCGTTCTTTTCCGCAAGAATGAAGCATCGAAGGGATACCAGCTTCTTTACACATCTTAGTCATCTTTTTCATAGTAGGTAGAGTAATATCCATAATTATCTCTGGATTACTTAGTGTAAGCATTCCTGAAGCTCCAATAAGAACCCAATCAGGTTTTGCATTAAGTATCATTTCAAGTTTCCTTAGTAAAAATTTCTCTTCCATCTCTATAAACTCTTTAATAAGGTCATAATTATCATAGTAGGCATAAATAGCAGAAGGAGCTCCTCCATCAAACCATCCATGTAAGTCATGAATTCCTGGCACCCCTATACTTACTCCAAATGCTCCATCATCTCCTAGCAGTTTACGTTGTTCTTTAAAAACCTCATCATCATATCCAACAATTTCTGGGAAGAAATACTCTAGTTTAGGAAAATCCTGTTTTATATCTTTTATCCATTTGCGTGTATCAGTGGGGGGATCAGCTATATAATATGTTCTCTCCATCCATAGGTCCCCTTTTGGAGTGGAACAAGTAATTACTTCTATAATTCTCTCATCTGTTTTTGAGATTATCTTTCTATTAAAAGCCCTTTCGTCGTTTTTATAACAAAACTTAATCTGTCCATAAGTAAACCATCCATCAAATTTGAAGTATCTGACTGCATTAATATATGCTAGCCATAGTGGGGGATCATTATAGAGATAAATATCCCAAAATGGCTTACCAGTAAGTTTACAAGGTATCATATTAGATATATCTGGAGCTACGGGAACCATATCTGGCTTCTTATTCCACATAGCTGTAAGCATCCTTTCTTTCGAAGTCATATTATCTCTCCTCCTAAATAGAAGTATAAAGTGATCTATACTGGAAGTGTAGGCTAGAGGCCATATAAAAACTTATAGGGATCTACTTGAGGATGTAGAATAAGGTTTGTGGCCCCCATCTTAATTATATGCTTAACCCTTTACTCCTCCAGCCGTAAGTCCATAGACTATATATTTTTGTACAATTAAGAAGAATATAACTACAGGTAAAGTAGCTATTACTCCCCCTACTGTTATTTCGTTCCAATATATAGCTTCTCTAGTTATAAATGTAGAAAGAGCTGGAGGTAAAGTCATTTTATCTTTGGAAGTCAGAAATAATAGTGCAAACATATAGTTCCCCCAAGCGTTCATGAAGGCAAAAACTGAAGTGGCTACTATTCCTGGTAAAGATAATGGGAGTACTATTTGTAATATAGCCCTAATCCTACTACAACCATCAATTCTAGCTGCATCTTCTAGATCAGGTGGAATTGAAGAAAAATATGCTCTAAGCATCCATATACAAAAAGGAAGGGTAAATGTTGTGCAGGCAATTATAAGAGAAGTTAAAGTATTAATGAGGCCTAGATTGCTCATAAAAACGAATAGGGGAATGATGAGAAGGACTCCAGGGAACATATAAGTTGCTAATATTAACATTCCTAAAATTTCCTTACCCTTAAAGCGAAGTCTAGCTAAGGAATAACCTGCCAGAATAGCAATAGGCATACTTAAGAAGGTAGTACCTGAAGAAGCGATGAAAGTATTGTAGAAGAGTCTGTCAAAATTTAGAGAATTCCAAACCTTTCTATAACCCTCTAAGGTAAAATTTACGGGCCAGAGGGTAGGGGGAGTAATAAAAATTTCGGAGTATTGTTTAAAAGAGGTGACGGTCATCCAATAAATAGGAAAAATAATTACAATAGTTAGTATAATTTCTATTAGATATAATATAGCTGATTGTATTTTATGATGTATTTTACTCATTACTCCCAACTCCTCCTATATATAGAAAAATATAAATAACTAAACAGTAAAAGGAAAATAAGCATAAATGTAGCTATGGCTGCTCCATACCCTAATCTAGTAGCTCCAAAAGCTTGTATATATACCTGAGTACTTAGTAACATAGTAGCATTTCCTGGTCCTCCTCTAGTCATCTGATATACTATATCAAAATGATTAAAGTTCCATATTATCTGAAGAGTAGTAACAATACTAATTACAGGCAAAAGAGAAGGGATAGTTATATATCTAAATTTAGCCAATGTAGAAGCTCCATCTATTGCGGCTGACTCGTATAATTCTTGAGGAATTGATTGTAACCCAGCTAGTAATGATATCATAACAAAGGGGAATCCTTTCCAAATTGCCACTATTAGTACTGAAAGTCTGGCACTAAAAGGGGTAGCAAGCCAAAGTATTGGTTCTCTTATTAATCCGATTTTAGTTAGAATAAAATTTAATATTCCAATATTAGGTTCATATATCCAGCTCCACATTAAAGAAGCTACTATTGTTGGAAGAGCCCATGGTAAAAGCCAGGTAGCTCTAAAGAATCCTCTACCTTTTAGGTTTTGATTCAATATAAGAGCTAGAATTAGACCTACTATTAAAGTTAGGCTAGTAACAGTTATAGCCCAAACAAAAGTATTTTCCAAGGCTTCCCAGAAGTTAGAATCATTCATCAATTCTACATAGTTTTTTATACCTATAAAATTAGAAATGGGGTATATAAGAGATTTTTCATAAAAGGATAATAGAATACCATTTACTAAGGGATAGCCTATTATCACTATAAAAAAGACAAAAGCAGGAACTAGAAATAAATAACCAGCGAATTCTTCTTGTTCAAATATATTCATTCTTTATTCCCTCCTTGATTTAGTATAGGGTCTGGATTTCCCAGACCCTATACTGTCTTCACTAATTAACAGTTCTATAGTCCTTGCTTTATTGATGGTAAATTCTTTATTTTTTCTGTAGCCGACTTGACTGCTACTTCTACTGGAACTTTTTTTACAACAATATCCTGCATCAGATCTTGGAAGATATACATTCCAATTACTTCCCCATCCGACGGAGTTACGCTCTTACCATTGGTACGACAGCCCCATCCCCAAGCTATCTGATTTTCTTGCACTGTGAATATAGGAGCATTGAAGAATGGATCTTTATTGCCACTTATAGTAGCACACAGCCCACTTGTAGCCTTGGCCCATTTCCTAATATTCTCATCTTTAAGATAGAACTTTATAAACTCTTTAGCCATGGCTACATTCTTTGATCCTTTAAATATCCCAATTCCATCTGGAGAAATCCAATTAGCTCCTCCAGCAGGACCAGTAGGATATGGCAGAAGTAAAAGCTTAGAAAATACTTCTGGAGCTTCTTTTTGGATAAGGTTATAATTACCAGAAGATGCTCCTAACATGCCTACCTTTCCTGTTTGGAAGAGCATCCTTTCCTCCCCGGATACGTAAGAAGGAGTAGCTGGAGGAATAACTTTATACTTTAAAAGTAAATCCGCAAGCTCTTGAATCGCCTTAATGGTTTTAGGATTGTCAAAAATTATATTTCCGTTCTCGTCTCTATATTGAGTTCCATGCCTAGTAATAGCCATAGCTACTGCATGTTCAGTAGCATGGCTTCTGGAAAGAGCACAAATCTCACCAGTTAATCCCCACCTACCACTTTTAGTCATTTTTCTTGCTACTGTTACCAGTCTCTCCCATGTCCAAGCTTTTTGGGATGATGTAGGAGGAGCTATCCCAGTTTCTTTAAGCCAATCACTACGGACAAACAATACTTGGCAGTAATTCACATGAGGGGCTGCCCAAGTATGTCCTTTATATGTGTGTAGTTGAACTAGAGAAGGATATAAGTTTGACTTCAATTCTTGAATTACATCATCTACTGGTTCTAAAAATCCAGCAGCTCCAAACTGAACTGACGTTTCTGGAGGTAGAACCCCAAGATCAGGAGGATTTTTAGCTGCTATAGCAGCTAAATATTTTTCATAGTACTCTCCCCAAGGAACTGGTTCTAAGACTACTTCGATCTCCGGATGTAATTTATTGAAGTCATTAACCCATTCTTGCTGAACAGGAAGTTGAGTAGGACCGGTCCACATTGTCCAAAATCTTAATTGTTCCTTACCCCATACTTGAGTTCCTAATAACAAACTAATAACTGTTACCAAAAGGATTCCTATATTTTTAAAATTAGTTCTCCTCATAATTTTCCTCCTCCTTTTCTAAAATTTTTAAACTTTCTCCCCTTTAAGGGTTACTAGACTGGAACTTCTTAAAGATATTAGCTCATCTTATCTTACCCTCATATCCATCGCCTCCTTAGATGGT
>Ga0080004_1106824_pt1 | contig 32207 bp, 74 predicted proteins | sample WasSprMetagenome_FD_69207 | JGI IMG/M metagenome (GOLD analysis project Ga0080004, IMG submission 69207) | Sulfidic aquatic microbial communities from Washburn Spring, Yellowstone National Park, USA - WS (SPADES assembly) (version 2) | ecosystem: Environmental > Aquatic > Thermal springs > Hot... | reverse complement strand
CAAAAAAAAAAAATGAATATAAATGAGTAGATATGAATAAAAAGATACGATGATGTATAAAAATGGATAAAAATGAATAAAAAGATGGATAAATGTTGCGCCCAATACATACTTTATCGGAAAACTTTTTATGAATAAATGTTCATAAAATTTCAATTTTTATGAATAAATGTTCATACATTTTAATAAATTATAAAAATTTGAATAGAAATGTTTATATATGATATATACGATATATATGATGTGATAATATGAACCCAAAAAGTAAATACCCAAAAAGTAAATACCCAAAAAGTAAATACCCAAAAAGTAAATACGAAAGTATAAGTAAAAAAGGGAGTTCCCCCTGCCCAGAGTGGGGGATAAATGAAAGGAGGTGAGAAATTGGCAGAAGAAAAACCAGAGGCGTTGGACGTGTATCTGAAAAAGATGGAGGAATTAACCTTAGCGCTGAAAACGCTAAGGGAGGAGATTGCAACCCATCCTGAAGTCCAAACAAAAATAACAGAATTGACGGGGAAGGAGAAAACACTTGTTGATGAGATTAACGATTTATCAACAAGATTAAATGCGAAAAAACGGGAGCTGGAAAATATAAGGGATGAGTTGAAGAAATTAAAGGGAATAGGAGTAGTTGTTGAGGAAGTAAAAACGATTGGTGAAGAAAGAAGACGAGGGCGGGAAATTGTCAGTGATGAAGATGTGCTGAGAATACTTCCAGCACGATTAAAGGACATTGCACAATTATATCCTTCAAAAAGTTCGGGAGCTGCGGGACAGAAAGTGCTTAGGATGATGAAAGAAGGCAAAATAGTGGAGAAAGATGGAGTGTGGTATCCAGCATAAGGATACCACTATTTCTTTGGTGAGAAAAGAATGAAGTGTAGAATATGCAGTAAGGAAGAATGTAGCCCATTCATGAGGGTGTTTAATATTTGCGAGGAATGCTACTTCCTCGCAAGAGATATCAATTATGATCCTACGCCTCAGGATATCAAAGAAGCAAAGGAGATGTTTCATGTCGCCATAGGTAAACGACCTCCACCTTTAAGGTGGAGGGAGGTGAGAGAATGAGGCAAGAGGAGAAGGATAGGTTGGTTAGTCTATTGTTACAGTACGATAAGTTTAATAGATTTGGGGGTTTCTATTGTCCATTAGATTGCTCAACAGCACTTTATCCTTCAGTTCAATCTTTAGTGAGGCATTGGAACAACTTTCATAGACAAGATTACAAAATATCGCTTAAACAATTCTTAATACAAAGTTTAATAGGCGAAAAAGTGAGGTTAAAGATAATAGAAGATTTATTTAATAATCCGAATAATTACAAAAGGAGAGGATAAAAATGATAGAAAAGTTTGAAACAGAATTTTTTATAGTAAGTGCAAACTCTCCACTTCCTACTTTAATTGTTAAGGCAGACAATAAAGATGAAGCAATATTAATTGCACTTGAGGTTTGGATTTCACAAGGAGCTTTACAAGAAATAGTTAAAAGTGAAATAACTGCAGTTTCATTAAATGCTTTTGGGAGGAAGTAATATGGAGATATGGATTTTACAAATAACAGAAAATCCTGCGAAAAATAGGGAAAGAATAATTGAAAAGTTAATTAATTTTCTTGATAAAGAAGGGATACCAGCAAGTATAAAAGCAGTATTTGAAGGGAATGGTGGGATTGAATTAAGTAGATATTGGTTTTTGAAAGAATTAGAAAAGGATTTGGAGATGGCTGGAGAATGAGTATGGAAATGTGGGATGAATTGCAGTGGAAGAAAAAAGAATTTTTTAGAATAATTGAAGAGATGAAAAAAGTAGAATTTGATGATCATTTAGAAGAACACGAAGGAGAGTGAGAAAATGAGTGTAGTTGGTTATGAAAAGATAAATAAGTTATTTAAAGAAATTGATGAGTTTTTACAAAGTGAATTTTATAAAAAGTTAAAGGAAAAATATTTAATTGAAAAGAAATTAGAAGAAGATAGGAAAAGGTTTGAAGAGGAAAGAAGAAGATTTCAAGAAATTGAAAAAAGAAGAATTGAAGAAACGGAATATGGAAAAGCAGTGAGTGAAATTCCAATAGTAATCAAAAAAATTCCAGTAAAGGGATTGAAGTTCAGATATAAGTTAAGTCCAGCAGTTCCGATGGGAACTGTAAAACATGCTCATAGGATTGCAGATACTATGAGAAAAGGATATGTTATAAGACAAGAAGAAAGAGATCATCACTACAGAACTCCAGAGTGTGATATTGTTCCAACAAAGCATGAATGTGAGTTTTGTAATGGAGAATACTGTTTAGTCCATAATTTATTTGTTATGAGTGAAGAAAAAGTTAAAAAAGTGAAAGGTGAATGAAATGAGAAATGAAATAAGAAATGATAAGAAATGAAATAAGAAGAATGATAAGGAATAAGAGTGAGGTGATGAAAGAATGATAAGAAATGAAATAAGAAGAATGATAAGGAATAAGAGTGAGGTGATGAAAGAATGATAAGAAATGAAATGAGAAATAAGAGTGATGAAAGAATGATAAGAAATGAAATGAGAAATAAGAGTGATGAAAGAATGATAAGAAATAGAAATGAAAGTGAGGTGATGAAATGAGGCCATTATCGGTAATGGTAGATGAGGAACTGTATAATCAGATAGAAGAACTTACTTATGTAAAAGTAAAGGATGATGGGAAAGTAAAAGTATCTACAGTTTCAACAGTAGCAAGAATTCTTTTAGAATTGGGACTTGAAGAATATAAGAAAAGAATGAGTATAAAAAGTTTGACAAGTGAATAAGGAGGAAAAAGTAAATGATAGATAATAGTAAAAATTGTCCTGATTGTCAAAGATTGAAAAAACGATACGGGGAAGAAAATCTTAGTATTTGTAATAACTGTGGGCATTTATATTATGGAGATAAATGTTCTTGTAGGTGAGAAAATGAAGTGTGAGTGTGGAAGTGAAGAATTTACTTTAAAATCAGTAGTTGTAATTTACGATTATCTTAGTTATAAAAATGGAGAAACTTGTATTGAATTAGGAGAATTTACTGGAGAATTTGATGTTAATGATGTTAAAGAAGTAATTTGCAGTAGATGTGGAAAGGGTTATAGTAAGGGTAAGTGGTTTGAAGATTTTATAAAAGAATTGGGTGAGAAAATAGAAAAAAGAGAAGTGAAAATTTTATGAGAATGAAGTGGGATAAATAGTTAAAAGGTGAGTAAAATGGTTAAGCAAATAGTTAAAAGAATGGTTAAAAGGTGAGTAAAATGGTTAAGCAAATAGTTGTAGGAGAATACTTCAGATTGCCAAAAGTTAGTGATGAAAAGTTTAAAGAATTAACTAAAGTTATGGAGTATAAAGTATTTGATGGAAAAAGTGAATGGGGATTTAGAATTAGTGAAGAGAATTGGGAGAAGGCAAATGAAGTATTGAGTAAATACTTTACAAACTTTGAGATAGTATTCAAGTGTTGTGGGATTATCTGGAAGGACTATGAACTTTACAAAATTCATAAGGAGAAACTTCATTTGTCTAAAATATTCTCATCGTCAAAACATTATTGCCCAGAGTGTGGAGAAGAAATGGAAGATATAAAGGGAGAACCATTTAGATGTAAGTGTGGATATGAAGGATTAGAATTTACAGAAGAACCAATAAGGGTGAGAGAATGAGGGGTTTTGAACCGAGAAAGATGGAAAGTTGTAGATATATTAGTGATTGTCAAGGTAGAAAGTTGGAGGTGAGAAAGATGGAAGATATAAAAGATACAGTTGAAAATTATTCTCAGCTTTACCGTAAAATGGAGGAAATGAAAGAAATAATAAGATATGAAGCAAAAAGGAGAATTGATAATAAAGAGAAAGATGGATACAAGTTGTATGGAGAAATTTACAGAACAATAATAATTGATAAAGAATTAAGAGAATATCAGAAAGAAGCAGTTGAAAGTTTAATAAGAAATAAGAAAGGAATAGTTTTAATGCCGACTGGAACTGGAAAGAGTTTAGTAGCAATTGAATGTATGAGAAGATTGAGAAAAAGAACAATAATAATAGTTCCAACAGAAGCATATTTAAAGCAGTGGCAAAGAAAAGAATTTCTTGGAGGAAAAGGACTAAACATTGGAGAATTCTATGGAAGAAATCATGACTACAAATATAAAGATGTAGTAATAAGCATATACAATTCAGTAGCAAACAATCTTTGGATACTTGAGAATTTTGATTTCATAGTATTTGATGAAGCTCATCACTTGGGAGCAGAAAAATTTAGTAAAATACTAGGAGTGATAAATAAGAAAGAGTATGTTTTAGGTTTAACTTCTGTAATTGAAAGACCAGACGGAATGCATAATCTCATACTTCAGTTTTTACCAGTGATATATGAGATGAGATTGAGTTATGCAAGAGAAAGAGGATGGATAAGTGAATTGAAGATAAACAAGTATGGAGTTGATTTAACAGTAGGAGAAAGATTTGAGTATGATTCTTATACTGAAACAATAAAAAAGTTTTACAGAATATTTGGATTTATGGAGATAAGTGATATGCTGAAGATAAATCATCCATTAGCAAGAGCAGCACTTTCAGCAATAGTTAAAAGAAAGATGTTATTGAGTAGTGCAGTTAATAAGAGAAAAGCAATTGCTGAACTTTTAGAAAGATTTAAGAATGATATTATAATACTTTTTAGTGAGAGTATTGATAGTATAAAGATGGTAAAGAAGTTACTTGAAAGTATAGGATATGTTTGTGGAAAGGATTTTGGAATATATCATAGTAAAATGAAAGTAAAGGAAAGAAATGATATGCTTGAAAGATTTAGAAGAAAAGAATTCAAGATACTTTTAAGTGTAAGATGTTTAGAAGAAGGAATAGATGTTCCAGATGCAAGTATAGGAATAATAATAGGAAGTGGAAGGACTAAAAGACAAAGTATACAAAGACTTGGAAGAATAATGAGAAAAAGTGAAAAGAAATTTAAAGAAATGTGGGTAGTTTACTGTAAATATACAATAGAAGAACAAATACCAAGAAGACTTGAGTGGTTGCTTTTGAGGTGAGAACATGGTAGTTGAATACGGTTATAAACACAGATGCTGGATCAATGATGAAAAAAGAGAAGAAATTGCTTTTTCTGGTGAGTTTGAGATGGCTCTTGAGTTTGCGAATAAAGAAACTAATAAGTTCTGGGGATTCTTTGGATACAGAGAAAAAGATAAACCTTGTTCTCATAAGTATCCAAATATAGATACATTTTTCTGTCCAAAAAGGAGATGAGAAAAATGTGTTATGATGAAGAAAAGAAAGAAGTTGTTTATGAGGAAGATGAACTAATAGCAAGATATGTATTCTCGGCTTTGCCGTCAAGATATGTATTTGATGAAAGAATTGAGAAAAAAGAAGAAAGCCGTAGAATAGTAGAAATATGGAAGTGTAAGTGTGGGACAGTATTTGGAACTGGATATAAAGAGAAAGAAGTAATTGAAAAAAGGAAAGAAAAGTTGATTGAAACTTTAAAGTATGTTGATAAGTTGTTAGAAGAAGTGAAGAATATGACGAGAATAAATGAAGAGAATATGACTATGAGAATATAATTGAGGTGGGAGTATGAGAGAATACATATATCAAAAAGTTTTTGGAGATTTGATTGAAAAAGAAAAGGGAAAGAAAGAAAAGGAAAAAGAAAAGAAAAGAGAATATATGAAAAAATACTTTAAAAGTGAAAAAGGTAAAAAAACAAGAAGGCGTTACTATGAAAAGCACAGAAAAGAAATTATAGAGTGGATGAAAAGATACAAAGAAAAAAATGTAGTTTATAAATGGGAAGAAATGGGAAAAATAGTTTGTCCAAAGTGCAAAAAAGAAGGTCTTTCATATAAAGTTACAGAAACTTATAAAACTGGAAGAATATATGAAAGAATGTTTGTAAAGCATAATAGTAATGGATGCTGGATAAAGTATGAGAAACCTACGCTCAACCTGCAGAAAACTGCAGGGCTAGGTAGGTGAAAGAATGAGAGAAAAAAGAGAAAAAATTGTTATTAGCAACTTTGCTAATAACAAAGTAAATGTCCTGCTCGGAGGACTGGGAGCAGGAGGAAGATATGTTGTCAGTCCTAAAATAGAAAGGAGGTGAGAAAGTGGAGAAAGAGAAAAGAGATATAAAAGTATCTTGGGACGAAACAGAAGACAAAGAATATCTAGAATACGATGGAGTAGTAGTAAGAGCAGAATTTGATACAGAATGGGCAAACTTCAAAGAACCAGGAGAAAAGCAAAGTCCATTTGAAGGACACAACATAAGACTAGAACTTAGAGTAATTGATCCAGAAGGATGGGAGAATCAGTACATATCTTACATACAGCCAAGTGATAGAAAAGGAACGAAATGGCAAATATTCAGAGACTGTCTAAAGAAAACTGGAGCATGGAAAGATCTAAACATAACTGGAAATACTGACTATGAAAAGATACAAAGTCTTTGTAAAAGCATAGTAGGAATGGCATTCCATGTAGAAAGACATCAGAACTATCCGAGTCCTTGGGGAAAAGGATTTATAAAGCAAGTTCATTTAATAACAAAGTATCATGGAAGAATGAAGATAGAACCAGTAACAGAAGTTAAAAGTGAAGAAATAAAGGAAGAAAGTATGATAGAAATGGAGTGATGTAGATGTACAGAAAAGTTGAATGGGAAATAGTAAAAGATGGAAAAATAATGCTTCCAAATGGAGACATCGTAATAATAGAAAGATGCTATGATAAGGCAAACAAGAACATTGAAGTAGTGCATATAAGAAAATATGGAAGAACAGGAAGAAGAGGATTTACATTAGGAAAGAACAGTATAGGAGAATTCATAAAAGTACTTCAAGAAGTAGTGAAGGACTAGTGAAAAAGTAACTACTTTTATTTGTAAATAGGTGAGAAAATGAACTATGAAAGAATGAACTATATTGAATTTGAAATAGACTTAACAGAAAAAACAAGATCATTCTTCCACATTCTAGGAGGATATGTAATAACTCAGTCAGGAGTAGACATTTTCCCAGAGGAAAGTTTCAAAGGATATACATTGAAGAATGGAAAGAAACTGAAAGTAAGAGTTGATGTATATGAGTGAATTCTTGGCTGAAATTCGTCGTAAAAATGAAGAGAATATTCTCGGCGAAAGTCGTCGTAAAATTGAAGAAAAGTACTTCAAAATAGTTGAAGAAGTAATAAGTAGTGATTACTTCAAAGGATGGACAGAAGATTTACTGAAAAATATAAGAGATAGAGTAAAAACAAGTCTTGGAAGAGAATATGGATTTGGAGAAGGATGTTACTACAAAGACAAAGTTGATGCAACTGCAGATTTTGTTTATCAAATAGTAAGTGATAACTTAGAAGCAAAAGACATAGCAGAGATGCCAGAAACACTTGACTATGTTTTATCTGAAATAAAAAGAAAGATAGACTATATTTTGATGCTCATAGATGACAAAAGAATTGTAGATATATATGAAGGAAAGGGAGACTTCATTGGAGAAGATCAGTTCATAGAAATACTTGGAGTATTAGCAGAAGATCTTAATAAATTCATAAGAGAAAAAAGAATAGATGGAATAACAAGATACGGAAAGTCGTGTGAAGGTGAAGTGAATGGAAGTTAAAAAGAAAATATTTAGTATGATAGTAGTTCACTGTCCAAAGTTAAATGAAATAGAAGACTATCATTACTGTTATAAATGTCAGTATTTCAAGGATGAAAATGCTAATTCTATAATATGTGAATATGGTGAGTAAAATGAAACAGCCAATTCTTGTAGAAGTATATGGAGAACCAGAGTGTGGAAAGACACACTTCTGTTTTTCTGGAGCAGAATTAGGATACAATCCATTTCTAATAGATACAACTCCAAAAGCAGAAGGTCAAGCAATAGCAATAAAGTTCTTTGGAGATAAGTATAACGAGCATTATGCAAGAGCAAGAACTTTAAGTGATGTAAGAAAGTATGTTGATTTTGCACTTAACAATGGATACAACATAATAAGCATAGATACAAGTGCAAACTTGCAAGACATGGCAATAGAAGAATGGAAGAAAGAAAAAGGAAGAGACAGACCACTACCATTTGAGTATGGAGATATAAGAGATAAGGTTGATAATGCAGTAATTTACAGAGTAATTCCAGAAAGTACTAAAGAACCATACAAGGCACATCTAATTTTCACTTCGCAAACAGCATGGAGGTGATTCTCCTGCTGGCGAAGATGAAGGATGAATACAAGACAGTAAAAAATGTAGATGGAAAACCAGTAACAGATAGATTTGGAAATCCACTTACTTACAAGACTGATAAAAGAATAAGGGATGGATTTGAAAGAATGAGATTTGAAGCAGATATAAGATTAAGACTTGAACTTACATTGAACAAAGATGGAAAAGATGTAATTTTAAGAAAAGCAACTGTAGTGAAAAACAGATTTGTATCAAGAACAGCAAAAGGATGGATAAATGAACTTGTAGGGGATGAAGAAGTAAGTTGGAGAGGAATAATAAAGTTAGCAACAGTACCAAAAGAATTAGGAGGAATAGGATTAAAGGAGGAAGATTTGAGATGATAGAAGAAATAGAGATAGAGAAACAGAAAATGATTGAAGAAACAGAAAAACAAAAGATAAGTGAAAAAAGAATAATAATGTGTGAAAGATGTAAGAAAAGGAAAGGAGTACTTACACTTGGAATGTTTATACTGTGTGAAAGTTGTTTTGACTACTTTGTAAGGCATGAAAAGATGATAGATACAAAAAAGGAGGAGAAAAAATGACAACGAGGAGATGGAGAATTCAGAGAGTAATTAAAGATGGTAAAGTAATTTGGGAAAAGGAAGTTCAAGAAATAATAGAACCGAGTATAAGAATGGAAATAGAAATTCCAAGGATAGATATAGATGAATTCTTTGAAGATGTATTTGGAAAGTCATTAGAAGTAAAAGAAGAATTGGCTTTACCAGAGAAAAAAGGATTTTTTGAAAAGTTAAAGAATATTTTAAGGAGGTGAGAAAATGTACTGTCATAACTGTGATAAAGAATTAGATAAAGTAGTTGAAGATATTAGTGGAGTTTCTATAGAATATATCTGGGATGAAGAAGAAAAGAAGTGGGTAAGTATGGGTATTGATTGGTATGGAGAAACTATACTTAGATGTGGGAAGTGTTATGCAGAACTTACTAATGATGAAACTAGATGGGTTTTAGAAAAAGGAAAGTTTGAATTTTAGGAGGTGAAAGAATGAAAAGATGTGATAAATGTGGAAAAGATATAAAAAGTAAAGAAAAGAGATTTCTCATTTACGAGCATCAGTACATAACAGAATTAAAGTATAGAATATGCGAAGAATGCTTTAAAGATATTGAAAAGATATTAAGGAGGTGAGAGAATGAAAAGAATATATGTTTACTTATGTCCAGAAACAGGAAAAGCATGGGAAACAGATGAAGATAGAGGAGAAGTTACAGAATGTCCAGAGCACCATGTAGTTCATTTAAGAAAAGAAGGAAGTTACATTGAAGAGTGATAATTCTCTTTTGCCGTCAAAGAGAGATGAGATATTGGAATTCTTGAAAGAAGTTGGAAGAGCAGATAGAAGAATGGTAAGTGAAGCACTTGGAATAAGTTATGAAAGTGCAAGATACCATCTTGAAAAATTAGCAGAAGGATATGTAATTGATAAAGCAGAAATAATGGAAGATAAGTACAAGCATATAATATACATATATCTTGCTCATAAAGGAATAAGTATTACTTACAATGCTCAAACTGGAGATGGAAGGACGAAACCAAGATTAACTGTTACTTTAACAGTACAAACAGTAATTCTTGAAGAAAAAGAGAAAGAATGGATAAATACAGTAAACAAACTTGCAGAAAAATGGTTTGGAGAAAAGTTTGGTACTCATCAAGCAACTGGAATGTTTGGAGCAATAGGAAGACCAGAACCAGCAATAGATTACTTTACTCCAACTTTTGAACAGATAAGTAAATTTTCAGCAATATATTCTTGGTACTGGTATTGGAGTAGAACTATGATTCTTAGATCTCCAAGAGAAGGAAGTTGTGAAGGAGAAGCAAAAAAAGGAGAAGATATACCAGTAGAATGTGAAAGTGATCCAACAAAATGGATAACTTCAAAGAAAGGAAGACCGAGGTTGGAATGAGTTGAGATAAAATGATAAGAGTTGAGATAAAATGATAGGACTACCTTATAAGCCTACTCATGTTGAGGCGATAGATATTGATGAGCAAAATCAAGCAAATCTTCTTAGGATTTACTTTAATGCTTGCTACTTGTTTGGTATATCTAATGTTAGTGTCAAGATTAGTCCATCTGGAAGAGGCTATCATATCTACTGTAATGATAGGATTAGTATTGATGTTGCTAATGCTTTATGTGACTGTCAAGGCAGATTAAAGTGGTGGGAGATACAGGGATTTTCTTTTACATTCAAGAAAAAGAAGTTAAAAGGAAGATGGGGAGTTGAAGAAGAATTTGAAATACTCAATTATGGATGGATTAGTAAATTACCAGCAATTAAACAAAAAGTAAGGAAGAAAAATATGTATTCTCAGTTTTTGTTATGCAAAAACTGTAAGGAGGTGAAAAAGTGAAAGTATTAGTTTCAGCAGTTGTTGATCCAGAAAGATGGTATGAACTTCATCAAAAAGATATAAAGTACATTTACTATATAGCAACTATTAAAAATGAAAGAATAATAGAAGGAATATTTCCAGAATCAAAAGTATTAGTATCTTGCATATTTGAGGAAGAAGATTTAAAAGAAGGAGAAAGTTTCAGTGATAAAGTAAGAGAATTGAGAAAAAAGTATATTGAGATTATAAAGCCATACAAAGATCAAATAATACTTATGGTGCTTAAGAAATAAGTGATAAGGTGATTAAGAAATGAATGAAAAAGTTTTTGCCGTAAGATTTAAAAAGCATCTTTTAAGAAAGAAAAAAGTAATTGAAGAAAATCTTAAAAGAAATAATTTAAAAGAAGGAACTGCAGAAAGATTGAAAAAAGAAGTTGAGAAAATTGATAAGTTATTGGAGGAATTGAAATGATAGCAATAGAAAATTCTCAATTAACAGAATACATTATTAGTAAGTTGTATAAAGAAAGAAAAAGAGATAAACTTGGAGTAACAGATTTGAACTGTTGTAAAAGAGCAACTATATTTCAAAGACATGGGATAGAAAGGAGAATAACAGAAGGAGACATAATTACTTTAGCAGAAGGAAGAGGATCACATTATATACTTGAAGAAGTATTTGATGCAAAAGAAGTTCAAATAGAAAAAGATGAAATAATAGGACATCCAGATGCAAGTCATCTCGGAAAACTTATAGAAATATATACTACAATTATGAGTTCAAATAATACACTTCAAGAAATGGTTGATAAGTCAGTATACTTTAGACAAAAGATTAGACAGATGATGGCTTACTGTTATATGAAAGGAACTAACGAAATAGATTTAGTTATACTTTTTAGAATGGGAGACTACAAAGATTTTAAACCAAAAATAGTATGCAAAAGAATAGTATTTACAGATGAAGAATTAAAAAGTAATTGGGAAGCAATGATGAAGAAAAAAGAATACATACTTTCTTGGGATGATAAAGAAATTGATGATTTACCAGAAAAAGACCCAGTTGAAGGAGAATGTGATTTCTGTGGATACAGTTATATATGCTTTAAGAAAGAAGAAACTTTTACTTGTAAAAACGAAAGTGTTACAAAAAGTGATTTATTTAATGAGTGATGAGAAATGATGACTTGTAAAAAATGCGCTCACTTTAAAGAAAAGTTCATGAAAAAAGCAGAATATGTACCAGTAGGAAGAATTCCAGTTAAAAAAGGAAGTAGTCTTATACAAAAAGATTCAAAGTTTGTAAAAAGAATTGTTTTCAAGGACTACTGTTCAGTTTACAAGGAAATAATTAGAAACATTGGAAGAGCAGAAAAGTGTAAAAGATTTGTTGAAAAAGTTGAAAGAGGTGCTTTGAATGAATTCATGGAGGAGAAAGAATGTTAATATGAATTCATGGAGGAGAAAGAATGTTAATATGAATTCATGGAGGAGAAAGAATGCCAACACTAAATAAGTGCATGAAACTTGTAAATAAATTAGTAGTAGAAAAAGAATTTTACAACAAAAGAGAATACTTACCATTGAAGTTACTTTTTGCTTTTATTGAATTAGGAGAAGCAAGTGATGCTTGGAAGAAAGGACTTGATGATGAGAAAATTGCAGAAGAAATTATTGATGTTATATTTTACTTATTAGATGCTTACAGATTTCTAAATGCAAAATCTCCAGATATAGTATTTAATAGAAAGTGGAGAAAGAATATGAAAAGAGAAAAAACTTATGGTGAAGGACATAGAAAGTATTTTGACTTAAAGAAAGATCTTGGTTTAAATGTTTAGGAGGTGAAAGAATGGAAATAGATGCTTTTAATTATGTAAAGAAATTACTAATACTAAGAAAAGGAGGTGAAAGAATAAGTGATTTTAAGTGCAAAACTTGTAAGTTTGCATATAGAATAGATTATGATATAGTAAAAGATGGAAAGTGGGGATGGAAGTGGATGTGCAGTAAAGGATTTGAATTTGGAAAGTACAGTTGTCCTGCTTATGAAAAAGTTAAAGTTATTGAATTTGGTGAGAAAGAATGAGAAAATACATAATAGTTATAGGAGATTCAAGAAAAGTTTTAAAAAGAATAAAGAATAATTCTGTACATTTAGTAGTAACTTCTCCTCCATATTGGTTTTTGGAAAGATATTCTCAGCAAGAAGGAGATTTAAGTAGAATTGATGATAGAGAAGAATTTTTCAATGAATTAAGTAATGTTTGGAAAGAATGTCATAGAATATTAGTTCCAGGAGGATACTTGATATGTGAATTTGAAGATATACCAATAGGTTCTACTATAGTAGGATTCCCAAGAGAAATATGCATAGTAGGAGATATGGTAAATTCAATTGAAAAATCTGGACTTTACTTAATAGCAAGGTTGATATGGAAGAAGTTTAAAGCAGGTGCTGCACTTACTAAATTTCAGTATTTACTTTATGGAAATTTAAAGAATGGAAAGTATGATCCTAGATTCTGTGCAAACTTTGCTTATGTATTTGTATTTAAAAAAGAAGGAGAAAGAAGAGTTGAAAGAGACTTTACAGAAAGTGAATGGAAAGAGTGGGCAGATGGAGTATGGTACATAGAAAATCCAGTTTCAAAAGAAGAAAGTGAAAGCATAGCAGGAGGAAGTGTATTTCCAGTTGAACTCATAAAAAGATTAATAAAGATATATACTAAACCTGGAGACATAGTACTAGATCCATTTCTTGGAACTGGAACTACAATGAAAGCAGCATTTGAACTTAAAAGAAAATGTATAGGAATAGAAGTTAGAAAAGAAATGTTGCCAATAATTAAGAAGAAAGTTGGATTTGGAAATCAAGATTTAACAGAAGAAGTAAAATGGGAAGTGATAGAATGAGAAAATCAACTTTTTACTATATAATAGCAAATACTGTATGGAGTATAAGTACAACTTTAAGTATAGTTACTGCATACTTTTTCGTTTTTAATAAAATGACTGACTTTTTAATTTTTCTTTTTATAACAATATCTTTATATTGGATAGGTTCTTGGTTTACTAAAGAAATGTATAAAGAAGTTTACAAGGAGGTGAAGTGATGTTTACAGTTCAAGAAGTTCTAAACAACTTTCCAGCACCTACTTATAGACCATATCAAAGAAATACAATAATAAGAATTGCAGAACTATTTAATTCTGGAGTAAAAGTAATACTTTTAGATGCTCCTTGTGGGTCTGGTAAATCCTACATTAATACTACATTTTGCAGAAGTTTTGAAAGTTCTTTCTATACTACACCTCAATTAACACTTATTGACCAGATACTAAGAGATAAGTACATTGGAAAGTACTTTGTAGAAATAAAAGGAAGACAAAATTACTATTGTCCTTATGATTTTGAAGCAACTGTTGATATAGGAAGATGTGTAAGGGATAGTAAGTTTGAGTGTGAAAAGTCAAAATACTGTCCTTACTGGAGACAAAAGATGAAAGCAATAAAATCTCACAACATACTTTGTTCTTTTGCATATCTAATACTAGAAGGAAAAACAGAAGGTCATGTTCCTCCATTTTTAGGAGAAAGAGAATTTTTAGTATTAGATGAAAGTCATTCAATAGACAGATATATAATAGAACAAGTTGATTTAGATATAAGTCCTTGGAACTTGACTGAAAGTATATACAAAAGAATAAAGGATGTTCTTGGAAAAATAGAAAGTATGAAGGATTTAAAGAACCTAGTCCATGCAATAAACTTAATGATAGATGGAGAACTAAACAGAATACAATTAACTTTTGAAGGAAAAGAATTGTCTTTGACTGATGCAAGAATAAAGAACAAATTAGAAGAATTCAAGTCCACTTCAGAATTCTTTTTAAATTCAGACAAAGAATGGGTAGTTCAAGAAGGATGGACTACTTATAAAAATGAAAGAGTAAGAACTATAAAAATACTTCCACTTTTTGCTAGAGAATTTTCTCCAGATTTAGTATGGGATAAAGCAAAATACTTTATAGTATCTTCTGCAACTATACTTGATCCTAAAACTTTTGTCTATGAAAATGGACTTGATAAAGTATTTAAAGGAGATGAAATAAGACATATAAAAGTTCCTTCAACTTTTCCTCCAGAAAACAGACCAATAGTTCCTATGTGGAAAGCAACTGGAAGAATGAGTAAAAATAATATAGATGAGAATCTTCCAAAAGCAGTATCAGTATTAAAAGCAATAATGAGAAATGAAGGAGAAAATAGAAAGGCTGCAGTTCATTGCCACAGCTATGAAATTGCTAATAAGTTTATAGAAGAATGTAAGAAAGATGAAGAATTGAGAGATAAGATAGAATCTGGAGATATAATAACTCATAATTCTGAAGATAGAAAGGGTAAACTTGAAGAATGGATAAGAAGTAAGGGAAAGATATTTATATGTGTAGCATTTGAAGAAGGTCAAGATTGGAAAGGAGAAATCTGTGATTATCAAGTATTACTCAAAGTTCCATTTATGGATCTAGAAGATAAAAGAGTAGCAAGAAGATTAGAACTTAAAAACTGGAGATGGTACTACTTAGAAGCATTGAAAGAAACTATACAAGCATACGGAAGAGCAATAAGAAGTGCTGAAGATAAGAAAAAGTTTTATGTTCTTGATGAATCTTTCGTAAACTTAATAAGAAGAACTAAAAAGTATATACCTGACTGGTTTCTTAAAGTAATTCCAAAAGAAGTGATATAATGGGGCGTTGATATGATATATATCAGGATGTTAATACCGTGATATATATCATGAAATTTGTATATTGATATATATCATGAAATTGATAATTATGAAATTGAATTAAAAAAATGATATAATATCATGGATTATATATAAGTAATAATATAATATGTTACGGAAATGTTCGGAACGAAAAATTTAAATATATGTTAAAATGATATAATATCAATGGGTGGTGGTTGATATAAAAAGTTATATGCTAAGAATTGAAGAGAATGTGTGGAAAAAAATACTGGAAGAGAAAGCAAGAATAGAAAAAGAAAGAAAAGCAAGTACATCAATAAATAAGTTTTTGTGTTTTCTTATAGAAATTGGACTCAAAAAAATAGGTGAAATGAATGAGTGCAGAAGAGTTTGATGAGTTACTACAAAAATATTTTAAGAAAAGAGTAGAAAGACCAAAAAAGATGATAAGATATACTACTTGGATGGACTATAGAGTATCAAATTTACTTGAAGTTATGTCAAAGAAACTTGGTTATGAGAATACTTATGAATGTTTAGAAGAAATTATAATAGCAAGAGCAAAAGAAGAAGTTAAAAAAGGAACTTTTTCTGTTAAAGGAACAGTTGCTGAAGAGTTGTTGCAAGAATGATTGAAGATATAGTAATAATAGCAATAGGTTCTATAATAGGAGCAGTACTAGGAGTATCTGTAGGATGGCTTATGACTTATTTGATAGTAAAAAAGTATACTAAAAAGTTTATAGATACTATAATGAAACAAGTAAAGGAAAATAAAGAAATAATTGAGTATATAGAAGCAATAAAAAGGAAGATAAAAGAATAAATACTGTGAGGATGAATACTTTTAGTGGATACTATAGATAGCATAAAAAATAATATATTTTCAAGAAGAAGAAAACTGTTACTTACTGAAGAAACTATTACTAACTACTTGAAAACATATTATATATAAAATAATAATACCCTACACTAATGCTATGTTCCTTACATAGCATTTTTCCATTGTATTATTTTATTTTTATTATTAATTTATTTTTGTTATGGCATATATTTAAATTTTTCGTTCCGAACATTTCCATTTGTTTCCATAATGTTACCCACCTCTTATTTTTTCTTCAAGTTCTTTTACTGTTGTTGCTTTTTCTAATATTTTTACTGTTCCTTTATCTTGAAGATAAGTTGCCATTGCTAGTGGAAGATAACCCTTTCTTCCATCTTTATATTCTACATAAGCAACTCCTTTTATTCCAGCATACTTTCTTAACTCAAATATTGGATTTCTCATCTTAAATGCTAAATCTTCAACTTCAAGTAAAGCATCAGTTATAGTCATTTTCTTTCACCTTTCAAAATTTCAAGTGCTCTTTTTAGTAGTGTTATACTTTCTCTATTCTTGAATATTATTTTTTCAGCAATTGCTTTTACTACTTCATTATCAGAAACAAGTATTATATACTCAAGATTCTTATTTTCTCTTTCTTTTATATCAAGCATTCTTTTAAGAATTTCAATTGAAATTAAATCTTTTACTGCTTCCATCAGTACCACCTCAAAAGTTTAAGTACTTCTTCTGCATCTTTAATACTTCCTTTCCATTCTATATGAATGTGTACTGAAGTAAGTCCAAAGTATTTGTGTTTATGAACTTCTACTATTTTAACTCCAAGTTCACTGAATTCTCTTTCTATCTGATCTTTCAAATTTTCGTAAACTTCTTCGTGAAGTACTATATCTCCTTCTATATAAATTTCTTTATCAAAACCTACTGATATACTAGTCCCATGAACATAGAAAGGCATTTCCTTATTAAAAGTTATCAAATACTTAGGAAGATAATAGTAAGGTTTTTTAAATTCATGCTCAGTAATACTAATATCTGGATCAACTCCTTTAAATAGTGATATTATTCTTTCTCTGAATAAAATTTTGTCTAACATCTTCTCACCTTAAGAAGGGGAGTGTGGGAGGTGTCTCCCCAAACACCTACCTCCTCCGAATTTTCTACCCACTTTTGAGGCAATTCTGTGAGGACTCCCATTCTTCATAATCTCCTTTTTAATTCTCCAGCTATATTAGTCAATTATTTTTCCTCCTTTCCATTCTCTTTTAACAGCAACAAGATTTCCATAAATAGGAAGATAAAGTTCAAGTACTTTAAATCCTAAAGATTCAAGTTCACTTTTAGTATATAAAGTTACATGATGATCCTGAGCAAATTCTACAAATCTACTTGGAGTAGTTATTAGCATAAATCTATCTCCAGAATTCTTTATTATTCTTATTCCATCTTCTTTAGGAATGTGCTCAATACTTTGAAACATGAAGATACTATCACAGTAATCTGGTATTCTAAACTTTCTTATATCTTTAAGTACAACTTCATCATATCTCATTCTTGCAGTTTCAAGTTGATACTTGTTATGATCAACTCCAATTATGTAGTCAGAATAGTACTTAAGCCAATACTTTCCTTCTCCACATCCTAGATCTACTGATAACTTAAATCTTCCACATTTTCTTACTATTTTATCAAGTATTATTCTAACAACTTTAGTTTCAGTAAGAATTATATTGTAAACATTTTCTATTTTATCAATCACTTTATCTGCTATTGTTACTGTCATCATTCCTTTTACTGCACTATCTATTATATTATCTATTCTCATTGTCATTTTCTCACCAGTACATAGGAAGTTCATCCTTTATAAAGTATTCTTTCTTTAAATAAAGAAGTTCTGAAAATGTTGCTATCTTTGCTCCGCATTTTCTACACCATCTATCTTCAAATTCATTTACAGTACCACAGTTTCTGCATTTTCTTTTTATCATTTTAATCAACTCAGAAAAAGGAAGGGTGTTGTTTTTTACTTCATTGCTCATTTATTGTTCATCTAGCCAGTCAGAATATTCTTTACCTACTCCTGCCATTACTGATGCTCCATATATTACTCCAGCAAGAACTGGTGGAGTGACTGGTAGTGGAGTTATTGTATTTACTGCAGAACCGAGCAAGTATATTGCTATTCCGAAGAAAAGTCCAAGTACATTACCATATATGAATCCTTTTACTATTCTGAATAACACCCTTCCTTTCTTTTGTGCAGACATATTTCATTTCTCACCTCCTTACCATAATCCTGTTAATTTAAGTATTAATAGTGTCAGTCCAGTAAGCCATGCCCATTCTACGATATGATATACTTCAAGTTTAGTAAGTCTTCTTTCAATCTTTTGACAGAAATATGCAAATTCTCTTACTGTTATGTAAGGACTATCACCTGATCTGTAGTTATCAAGTTCTTTCATGAACTTAGCAATTCTTTTTTCTATATTCATTTAATCATCCTCCAATCTTGCTAACAAAAATCCGACAGCTGGAACTATTAGTGCTGATATTATTACTGCTGTTACATAATAGAACCAAAAATATGGGTTCATATTAGACTAATCCCTTCAGCTTTCCAACGCTTCAAATATTTATCATGCCCTGTAGCTACTGGATCAGCTTTTCCAGCTTTAAACTTAGTTATATAATCAGCTAATATATCAGCTCTTACAACTGAAGTCAATCTTTCGACTGGAAAGTTAGTAGCTGGATCGACTGCTAAAGGCGTATCTTCCTCTAGTATTATTCCTAGATCATAATCATTAGGCTTATCTGGATTAATATCTAGAATATCATAAGCATATTTCTGTAATGGAGCAATTATTGAAGGAACACTTAAGCTAGTTGGTTTCTTCCATGGTTTACTTGGATTATCTGTTAAGTGTTTAGGATTCCATAAAGGTTGAGATAATTTATAACCAGAATAACCGTAATAGCCTGTTGTAGAAGTAGTATAACCATTATTAAAACCTAATCTAGCGTAAAATGAATTAGTTAAAATTCTCGTTAATTCCAAATGTGGATAATGAGCCTCACTATAAACAAGATCCTCCGAATGTAATCTTGCCGTTGTTCCATTATAATCGTAATAAACAACCTCGTGAGTATAGTTTGCATAATATCTCGTTAAAACAAAAGCAATCTCGACTTCCCAAGTTTCATTTGTTGGAGGTTGAATATCTACATAAGTCCAAGCACTAGCAGGGAGTGAAACTGAATTTTGATTCTGTGTTATTATTGCACTCCAGAAAGGAAACTTAGTTTGAGTAAGAGTTCTAGTTGTATAATTCCAAACATCTGCAGCTGTTAATGGATCAGTCCAAGCTGGATCAACACCTGTTCCTTGGGCTGTTAAAACTTGACCTGCAGTTGCACCGTCTGGCATTCTTGATAATGGAAATCTTCCACTTGTTACTTGTGATGCATCTAAGCTTACGACATCTGCACCTCCACTAGCATGTCTTGAAGCATGAGCACTAAGGTCTAGTCCTGCAAGCTTCCCAATTAAAACCCATGTAGTTCCATTATCATAATAAAGCTCTAAAGTATCCGTTTTAATGAAGAACCTTCCAGCAACACCAGCTGTTGGAAGGGTTGTTCCTTGGAGAGCTATGCCTACAACCTCGTCTGCACCGCCTTGTGCATGTGTAGACTTGTGTGCTGAAGGTGGAAATGTTGAAGGCTTACCAGTTAATTCTCCCCAATCTACTTGACCATAAATAGGATCAACTCCAGCACCTTGTCCTTTGATAACATAGTTTAAAGTCCCATCAGGCATTCTTGATAATGGAAATCTTCCACTAGTTATCTTACTTGCTGGCAAATCAGGAACTCCAGCAACTGCTATAGGAGAGCCATCTAAAGCATTTGAATGGTCGTGTGCTCTTGGATGATGGTCATCAGCACCTATTCCTGTTAAAGATGAATGGGCTCTCTCAGCTAAGGATGCAAGCCTACTTGCAGTTTCAGCTCTTAAATACTCAACCCACGCAGTTCCATTATCATAGTAGAATATACCTTGATCTGTAGCGTAAAATATCCTTCCTACAGTTCCAGCAGCAGGTCTGTTAGCAACAACATCAGCTTGAAGTAGTTGTCTTCCTCTATGGTCTAAAGCATGACTATCAGCATGAAGACCAGAACCTCTTATTCCATGCATAGCATCTGTGATTTCATCCCCTAACCTGAAAGCATGTCCTACTGCTGTCGGTGCTCCAAGATTCTCTATTCTTTTTGTGTTCCAGTCTTTATCTACATCTATTTCAAGCAAGCTCAGCTTTGGAGGCTTTGGAGGAATTCTTACTGGCATTTCACTCCCTCCAATCAATTAAAAACTTTGGATTGGTAACTGTTTGGCTAGCATTTGTCATCTTTAAATCTATGAATTGATGATCTATGATAAAACCATCGCTAAGCTCATCTTGAGTATACTCAACATAGCCCGTAGCTGTGAAGTATGTTCTTATTGAGAATACACCTGTGCCTACTCTAATGATTGTCAAGCTAAAGAAAGGTGCTTTATTTGTTAAACCCCACTCATCTATGAGTGAAGCGTTGCTTCTGGCAGTTGCTAAACTCACCTCAGCTTTATACGCTCTATTCGCTCTTGTGATCTCTGCAAGCTCCTCCCTCAGCTTCTCAGCCAATATTATCCTAAAATCTTCTTTATTCATTATCTCACTCCCATCATCTTAAGTATCCATTCTTCAAATTCTTTAACTCTGTTTTTATCTACTGTAAATATGAAAAGAGTAATGTGAGGATATATGTCTTGAGATGGAAGATCGTTTATAGGAAGTCCAGCTCCAGTAACATTATCTACTATCATGTATATTTTAGTATTAGGATCGCATCTGTGCCAACCTGGAGGACACATAGGAGTACCTATCCATCCTTCATGAAGATTTATCTTTGGAATAACTACATACTCATACTTTCCACTTAAAGTTCTTGTAAATCTTTCAAATCCAAAGTTCATGCTTGAACTTGGTATATCTCCAAACATTGAGAATGTTATATAGTAAACTTCATCTTTTGGTACTGTAAGTGAAAGTCTGAGATCTTTTGTTCCTGCTGGTAAAGTAAATATTGCTTGTTCTAACTTTCCATATCCAAATCCCATCATTTCTGCTAATTTGAATAAATCCATAGTAAGAACTATCGTCTTTGGTTTTATAGTTACTTCAGTTCTCATTTCAGTAACTTCTTCCAATTCTTACACCTCCTTTCATTCAATTCTTATTATCACTTCTCCATCAACTTCAACTTCAAACTTTGAATCTCCAATATATTGAAAAGTATCAACTACTTTTTTCTGTTTTTCATTAAGATCACTTTTTACCCATACTTTTCTTGGATTTCCTTTAGAATCAAATGCTTTTACCATTCTTTCACCTCTTTATTTTCTCAACCCTTTACATGGGTTTCAAAATATTTTGAAACCTCTGGAATTACAAGTTTTGGTACTATTACTGATCCAAAAATTATGAGAAATACTCCTAACCAGAACCAAGGATTTGTAACTACTTGTATAACAGTTATCATTATTACTGCTATTCCTAAAAGTGTTAGTATAAGAGGAATTGCTAGTATTAAATTAATCCAAAGGAATGGACTTCCTTTTTCTGTTATTCTTGGAATTAACTGTATTACTACAGTATTTTTTGGTTCATTTAAAGATACATATACTACTTCTGCTCCAAATCTATTCCAAAGTTCTTTTCTTAAAGTATCTGCAACTTTTTTCTCATCCTTTATTCCCTTCGTCATTATCTGTACTTCATATTCAGAATCTAAAACTGCTTCTTCACTTAAACTCATTACTTTTGTTACTTTATCTCCATCTACTTTGTAAACTCCTATTACTCTTCCATTTCCTATTATTTTCTTTCCAAAATTCATATAATCTCACTCTCCCTAAATGAATTTTCTTTACTATACTTTACTATTTCTACTGTTAGTATTTCTAAACATCCTGAAAGATTTAACTTTGAATTTTGCTGTATATATAATAAGTGCTTCATCCAAGTATTAAGATACTCAAGTATATAAGTTAAACTAACTCTATCTTTATACATCTTGTTTGCAAACTTTACTTTTTCCTTTGTTTTTACATACAATTCTTCCATAAGTGATGTTTTATCTTCTCTTTCTGCTTGTTCTTTCTTTAATTCCATATCAACTATCTCTTTTTCTTCTTCTGTTAGTTTTTTACTTCTTATTTTGAACCATTCTAACAATGCTTTTCTTGCTATTTCACTTCTTGTTGCTCCTTTTCTTTCTAATGCTTCTCTTTCTATCATTCTTATCAACCTTTTTGGTATCCAGAATGTTACTCTTACACTTTCTTCATCTATTCTTTTCCATCCACTTTTTCCCTTTACTCCTGCCATTTTTTCACCCCATTAACGTATGACGTTAATACGTTAATCGTTTCATGATGTATTAACGTCATACGTAAATCTTTTTTCATTTCTTTTTCCTCCTAGTATAAGCATAAGCTCCAATACATATTCCTCCTATTCCAATTGTAAGAACTCCAAGTTCAAATGGAGTAAGTCCTATGTAAGGAATTAGAAAATCTCCAAATGGAGGACTTGCTCCTTCTACAATTTCCCAAGTTAAAGTAAGTACTAAGTCAAACCATACTGTTGGAGTTGAAGTAGCCCATCCATAATCTTTTCTGAACTCGCAGTCAAATACATTGTTCTTTCCATTCTGTATCAAACTACTTATTTCAACTTCTGCTGTTTTTCTTGAGAAATCTCCCATTCCCCAGTGGAAGTGTATTCCAGTTTCTTGATTGTTTAGCCAAACTACAAAACTGTTCATATCTCCACTAACATCTGCTCTACAATAAAGTTTAGCACTTACTAAAGTATGCTTACTTGGGTCCCAAGTTATTCTTGTTCCTCTTGATATAACTGCATTTGAATTGAACATTCCTATCTGTAGTGCTTGATTCTCAAATAAAACCATTTCTTGTTCTTTAGTATACATTAAACTCATTTCTTTCTCCTCCCTTTTATACTTTTTTCTATATCAATTTCTTCAGTCATTTCTTTCTCCTCCTTTCTGTTGCAACAGTTCCAAAAAGCATTCCTGCTGGTAATGCTAATATTACTCCATAAAGTAGATACTTTTTACTTTCAACATTTTCTTGATCTTCCTCACTAAAAGTAAAACTTACTTTCAAACTATCTATCACATACTTTATTGGATTAAAAACACTGTATTCATCTCCTCCAGCAAATCCTAATCCAAATGCTTTTTTCTTTCCATCTACAGTAATTACTCCTAAACTCCCAGAATCTCCTGGAATTAATATTGGTTCTGTAAGTATTTGATCTTCAAATACTGCAGCTCCAAAAGGATAACCATCAACTGTTACTGAGAATCCTGTACCTATAACTTTTGCTTTCTTATATCCACAACTTCTTCCACTTTTCTCTATAACATCTCCTTCTTTTACACTTGAAACTCCATCAATAACTCCAATTTCAAGTATTTCATTAGTTATTAAATCTTTACTTATTGGTCTTGCTACAGCGGCATCACAGTAATTGTTTTTTGCTTTTATTGGAACAAAGTTAAGTAGTTCTCCTATCTTATTCTTTCCTCCATCGTAAGGTCCTGGCTGAAGTATTGGATCTCCAAGAACTCCTCTGTTACAATCTGCAAGTATGTGGTTATTACTTAGTATTAAAGGTTCTCCATCTACTCCATAAACAATACATCCTAAAGTTCCTGCACTTATATTGTAGTGTCCAATACTTACTCCTCCTGGAGCTGGTCTCCATTCTTCTATTCTTGACTTACCTTCAACAATCTTTTCAGTTTCAACCACATAACTCATTATTTTTGCTCTTCCTCCTATTCTTTTTTCAACTGGTATTCCATCAACTGCAGTTGGAAGTATAGTTCCTTCATCACAGTAAACTATTATCCTGTCTTTTTCAACCTTTACTGCATTTACTCCCCTTATACTTCTTAAAAACTCAACTATTCTTGCACTCACTTCTTCTCACCACTTGTAGCCAAAGCAACTCCTCCAATTACTCCTGTTATTGCAATTCCTCCTATTATTATTTCTTTCCAAGGAATTGCTGGAGAAGGTGGAGGAGTATAAGGAACTTTAACTCTAATAGTAACAATTTTTCTATCATCTTCTACCCATCTATCATCTTCTTTTCTCATACAAGTCAATGTTAAGTTTACATCATAAGAAGGCATTATAAAACTAACTGAAACAGTCATTCTTTCTCCTGGATCTAACTTTGTTTCATCACTTGAAACTCCATCTGCAATTCCTTTAAATACTCCTGTTGCATTACCTACATTTTCTATAGTAAAACTTCCATAAACTGTCTTTCCTTCTTCAACTTCTGATGGAAAGTTTATGTCCTTTATTTCTCCTTTTGCTTGAACTGGTGGTACTCCAGTCCACTCAACTGTTCTTTCTAATTCTATGTTTACTCCAAATTCTCCAGGTCCTCCGATTCTATCAAGTTCAAAAGCATACTCATTATACCCATTTTCAAAAAGTCCAGTTATATCAACTACATCATCCCTTGAACTATAGTCTCCTCCATTATTCCATCTATAGAATAAAAGTAATTGACCCTTCATATAAACTTTAAGATAAGGCATAACATTCCAAAGTACAGTATTTTTAAATACATTTACTTTTACTCTTAAAGTTACTTTATTAACAGTTGTTTCTTCAGTCCATCTATACTCATCAACTACACTTGCAAACTTAGGTCCTATATCCCAGTATCCTTGATACATACTTAATTCAAATGTATTTTTACTTATTCCAGTTGTTATTGCTTTCATTTTTCTCACGTAAGTTTTCTTTCTCCAAATGATAGTGTTGCTGAAAATGGAGGTAACTTATACTGCATAGTATCGCTCCATTCTGCTTCAGCAAGTGTATAGACCTGCCCAGAAGGGCTTGTTACTTTACCTCCTGCTCTATGTTTACAAGTGAATGGTGTATTTGGTGCTGGTACTCCATAGGTTTTGTAGGCATTGTATAGATTTTCATTATCAAAATTTGTCCAATAGTCGTATTCTGGTAATGAGTATTGGTCTTTCAGCAAAACCTTGCCGCTTGAAACTCCAGCTTTAAGCCCTGTAATCGTTTGAGTATAGCTTACTTCCCAAACTTTCGTAGTGTCTATGATATTTCTGAACCACCAATCAACTTTGAAATCTCCATCTACATCAGGCAATATCTCTATGAAGTTTCCGACTAGAATGTTTCTACCCCATCCCAATCTTGAAGTGTATATACTATTTGCTTCTCTCCAAAGAGGTCTTACTCCAAATCTTTGAAATGGAGTTTCTAATCTTTGTCTTGTTAAATAACTTCTTTCAAGTACATATACTGGTCTACTTCTTACATTTTCGTTTGTAAGTATTCTTGCATATAAAACTCTTTTATTCATCATCTCACTTCCTTATCTTATTATTCTTTCTTCAAAACTCACTCCAGTAGTCTTTGATAACCATATATAAAGTTTTTGATCTCCATCTACTTTACTATCATATATCTTACTTCCTTTGTAGTATATTCTACATCCTGCTGGGTATCTTGTAAGTTTTACTACCTGTATTAAGTATTCTCCTTCTTTTCCTCCCCATTTTCTTATACAAAGTATAAGATCTTTCCAGTCATCTGCTAAATCTTCTATCAAATCGTCTATTCCAATGAGTGTTATATGGCTTCCTTGGAATCCTCTTTCTCCTGGACTTACATATCTTTTTTGACTATCAACATAATTTAAAAGTTTTACATCCCATCTATCAAAACTAAGTCCATCTATTGTCTTTGCTGGAGCAATGTCTTCAAAACCCTTTACTGCATCAAATTCTACTTTAATCTGAGACATTATGTACTTTATATCATCTGGAACTTGAGGTGCTTGAGGAGCTGGTTTCTTTAAAATACTATATGCTAGTAATCCAAGTCCTACTCCTCCACCTATTGCTAACCCTGCTCCTGCAACTTTTTTAGCACTTACCATCTTTTCACCTCCTCAACTTTCAATTCAATTTTCATTTTATTCATTTTTTCATCTCCTCATTTTTCTCAATTATTTCAACTTTTAACTCATTCTTCATTTTAACTCACTCCTAATTTTCTTCATTTCAACTCACTCCTAAACTTGTTATCAATCTAACTGCTCTTACTCCAGTCGTTGCTCCTACTGTTGCTGATGCTGTTGTAACATTTATTCTTACAGTATGCTCATTTCCAGCAACTAAACTTGCTTTCAAATCTGAACTTCTTATTCTATCTCCAGAATTTCCACTTGCACTTCCTCTTACAACTCCTGCTGTTGTATCATAAAGTTCAACTGCAGTAACTGAATCTGCATTTGATGCTTCTATATCTGCTTCAATATATACTGCTTTTGCACATGAAAGTAAATCTGAACTTATTAAGAATTTATAAGGTGCAGTATATTTCACTCCAGTTGAATCTGCTGCTAATCCTGCTTTCTCATCTGTTAAAACTGGTATTTGTTCTTCAATTAGTATAGTATTTGCTGCTAACTTTGCTTTTGCTATTGTACCATCTGCTATTTTAACATTTGTTACTGATCCATTTCTCAATCTTTCTGCAGGAAAAGGAAATCTGTATTCCATACTATCACCTCAGTTCATAATCAACAACGATTTCACATAAAGTAGTCGTTGTATCTGCTACTGCTTGTAAAGAACCTATAAATTCTATTTCTGGTTTTCCATAAGTTATATTGAAACTTTCTCCCGCTGGTACTGGAACTAGTGTTATTTTAGTAACTGTTTTTTCAGTTCCGCCTGTTGGAGTATATTTATCTTGTAGTGTAACTTGAACTGCTCCACTATATCTATTGTTTATGTGAATACTTGCTATAACTCCACTTTTTATCTTTGGTGCTGTTACTATTGTTTGAGCTGTAGTATTTGCTGTAACTCTTCCAGAAGGCATTTACTTCACCTCCATATTTTCTTTTATAATTTCACTTTTCACTTCACTCACTCTCTCCATCCCATCTTTACCATTGTATAGTGAAGTATCTCTTTATACCTTCCAGTTCTAAGTACATCTTCTCTTTCTTTTCCTATTACTTCTTTTATTTGACATCTGTTTACAGTTGTTCTTAGAACTACATGCTCATCTTCTGGACTGTCGTTATATATTCTGTAAACTATATCTGATTGCCAATCTTTATTAACAGTGTACTCTTTAAGTATTCCTTCTTTGAAATCTTCTTCTGTGTATCCACCAATGTATCTCTTGTTATCATCTGCTAAATCTGGTACAAATCCACTTTTCTCTAACTTGTTGTAATAGTCAGTACTTGGTAGTCTTGGATAAAGAATACAGTTTTCTCCTTTCATCTTGAATGCTATTTCATAAAAACTTTCTGGGTCTTCTGGATAAAGTCCTTCATCTTCTAAAACTATATCAACACTTTTTCCACTTTCTATTATTCTCCATATATATACTGGAATTTGCTGTGTTACAACTATTTTAAAGAATTTATCTTCTAATTCTGGTTTTTTCCATCCTTTACTAAAATGTATGTAGTGTCCTACTTTAAGTAATGGTTCAGGTAGAATTATATATTCTGGCATTTCTCACCCCTCTCTTTTCTCTTTTCAATTCCTCTTTCACCCCTCTCTTTTCTCTTTTCAATTTTTCAAAAAAATATGTGAAGTGGGTACTCATCTTATCACTCCTCCACAGCTAAAACTATGAAGTTGTACCCACTAAAATTAGTACCAGATGCTGCTTCTGCCCATGCCACTGGACTTGTTCCAGTTACATCTATTTGCCTAATTATTATAGTAATTGTATTTCCAGACCATGTAACTCTTGGAACCATTACTAAATTATTTGCTTCTAAATTTGGAGAAACTAAAACAAAAGCTGCAGTTATCTTTCTAAGTTTATCCATAATTACAGTAAATCCACCAGCAGCATAACTTGATGGACCTGCTACTGTCTTTACTTGTATATTTCTATACTTCATTGATGGTTCAGTCATTCATATCACCTTTCTTTTTTAGCTTTCATTTACTTCTTTCATTTACTTCTTTCATCTCTATTATCTTTACTCAACTTACACTGTCAGCATTGCTGATGCTTTTCCAATCTTTATTGCAATTGGAGTAAGTCTATCAGTTCCACTTCCTTCATATCTTACTTGTATTCTGTATGCTTTCTCAGGCTTTAACTTCCAAGGTTCTCCAAGTCTAATTATTGGTGCTTTGTCTCCATCTACTAATCTGAAATTAAGTGTCTGTCCTACTACCAAGTCTCCTCCAATTTCTACCTGTACTGCTATTGCTAGTGGATTTGCTACAGGATCAGCAAATGCAATGTAAACTCTTCCTTCATCTTCACCTAATGTTATAGGAGCATCTGTTGTATCACTTTCAAACCAATCTAGTCCTGCTGTTGCAGAAAAGTCCCATGTTGTTAATGCAGTACCACTCTTCTTTACATCTCCTGGATTTATTATCTTTAGTGTTAGTTCATCTCCTCTTGCTTTGAAACCCATAAAGTTTGTTTTTGTATTTTTCTTTACGGCTCTTACAACTTCTTCAATTGCTGCTATTGTATCTGGATGAAGTAGTACTTCTGACATTGTAGAATCCTTTGCATAAGTATCAATCATGAATATTATGTTATTCGCTTCTTCTACTGTTAGACTTCCTAATTTTTCAGTTTCTGGATATTTCATGCTCATTCAATTCCCCTCCTAACAGGAACTTCAGTTACTACAGTTCCAGTAGTTGTTTCTGTACCATATCCAGTTGTTCCAGTAGTCCTAACTTCTAAACTTTCAAGTTCTCTCTTTACTGCTTCCATTCCAAGAACTGCTCCTCTTACTCTTGTTGCTCCAACTTCTGCAATCCTAAGTATTCCACCAGCATACATTGCATTTATTACATCTATTAGAATACTACCCATTCCTGACCATGCTGCTACTAAGAAGAATATTCCCCATCCTGCTGGAACGAAACTTATTAGTCCTAAGAAAATTCCTCCTATTAGTATCTTCATTATTGCTTTTACTCCAAGTTTTGCAGTTCCTGTTGCTCCTAATGCTCTTGCTGTGAATTCACTTACAAGTTCTGAAGTAATTAATCCAAATCCTGCTCCTGCTGCTCCTTTTGCATGTTCTGTCCATCTTTTTTCCATATCTATCACCATTTCTTATTCTAAAATTACTTTACTGCTACTCCTTCAATGAGATCTTTCATACGCTTGAACCTTGGTGTAACTTCTGCTCTCGCTGCAGCTATCTGAGCCTTTGACTTATATGGCTTTGCAAGTACCTTGTTAGCCTCTGTTATTAGTGAATCAAGATCTTCCTTTGTAGTAATTTTTCCTTCTGCAATTCCCTTCATTGCTCTTCTTATAGTTTCAATTCTCCCCAATAATCCCACCTTCAAATTCTCTGCAATGTACTTAAATACTTTATTAATAGTTTTAGTTTCTCCATGAACTTTACTTCCATCTCCTACCCAAGGTGGTACTCCTGCAAATATATAATCTGTCTTTGCTATATCTGGTTTTATCTTTTTCCATGGATTTCTCTTTAATACTACCTTTTCTCCTAGAATTGTAAACATGTGTGGCATTTTTATTTCCTCCGATTTTTATTTTACAACAACTTGTATATAAACATATCGTCATTACACTTCATAAATCAACTCTGTATAATACACATATCAAAATGTACATTTTTGTACATTTTTACCATGGAGTCGTCATATATCAATCGTAATACATCAATCCAAAAGTTCTAAACACAACAAAAGTTACTCTCTAAACACAATCTTCTAAAGTTACTCTCTAAACACAATCTTCTAAAGTTACTCTCTAAACACAATCTTCTAAAGTTACTCTCTAAACATATACAATCTTCTAATTAATTCAAAGTAAGCATCTCTAAATTCTGGTTTCATCCCATAAACAAAGCATGCTACTATTGTATCTTGCTGTTTTCCCATATCTTCTAAAAACTTCCCTACTATCTTTGCTATCTTCATACCAAGTTGTACTTGACTTATCTTTCCCAAACTTTTTATTTCTTCAAACTTACTTACCTTGTATTCCTTCATAACTTCTCCTATCATTTTTCTCAAAAGTTCAAGATTGTACCCTATACTTAAAATTGTATTTCTTACATACTCGTTTCTTTCATCTTCACTTAAACTCATTATTTCTCTTATTTTCATCTTTGCTTTATTAACATCTTCCATAACTTTTTCATCAACTTTTTCACTCATACAACTTTCCCTTCTTATCTTTTCTAACTATTACCTTCCCTTCATTTCACTTATTCTTCTCAATTTTATCTACCTTTCATTTCTTCTTTATCTACCTTTCATTTCTTCTTTATCTACCTTTCATTTCACTTATTCTTCTCAATGCTCTTAAAACTGACATATAAATATCGTAAATATTTCTTCTATATTCTTCTTTAACAAATCCCATAACTACATCAAAAGTATTCTTATCTCCAAATATCTGTACTATTCCTAAAACCAACTCATCCTCACTATTTATTCTATCAAAAGCATCCCTATAAGCATCCAAATACTTTACAATAACATCCTTGTTTAATTCAACTTCACTCATTCTTCTTCCTCCTTTTTACTTTTTTCTTCTATCTCTTCACTTTCAATTTCTTTACTTTCCTTCTCTTCTACCATTCTTTTTTCTCCACTTTCAATTTCCTTTACTTTTTCTATACTCCCCTCTTCACTTTTTATACTCGTTCTTTTTTCTCCACTCTCTTTCATTACTTCGCTTTCTTTCATTCTTTTCTCTTCTAATCTCTTTTCAATTTCTGGAACTTTAAATATTACTTTTTCTTCTGGTGGTTCATATATCTTCTTCTCTTTCATTTCCATTTCTGCTAATTCTCTTTCTCTTTCCTTTATCTCCTTTGGACTTACTAATCCAAAAAGTACTGCTCTCTTTGTAACTATATCCCCTATTTTATCTATTAATTCTGGAACATAAACATACTGCCAAGGAACTTCTCCTTTTACTGGTAACTTATCTGTTTGTCCTGTAGTACCACTACTTTTAACATATCCAAATACTTCTGCTTTCTTTCTAAACTTTTCATATTCTTCCATTATTAAATCTGTTATATCCTGTCCTTCCTTTAATCTTATAATTTTCTCTCCTTCACTACTTTTACCAAGATCAATTTTAAAATCTTCCTGTGCTTTTCTAAATGCCTGTGCTATCATATTTGGTAAACTTAACCACCTAAATCCTCTTGTTAAATCTTCTTCTATTAATTCTGCAATTCTATCTGAAGAAGTCCTACTCTTTCTTAATTTTTCTTCTGGTATTTCTGTTCCTTCTCCACTTATAACTAAATCTCTATCCCAAGCATTCCCTGCCCATCTACCTCCAATTTTCTTCTGTAACATATATCTTCCTGGTTCTCCACTTTCTTTTAACATTTCTTCTACATCTTCCATACTAACAAATTCTGGAAATACTTGAACTGGAATTTTTCCTTTCTTTCCTTCTGGTTGAAAAACTAATACATATTCTTCTCTTTGTTTCTTTCCTCTAAATATATCAAGTAACCCCATCTATCTCACCTCCTTTTCTTCTTTCTATTCCACTCTCACCTCCTTTTCTTCTTTCTATTCCACCTTCTTTTTTCTTTTTATTCCACCTTCTTTTACTTGATGACGATATTTCACCATCGTTATTTTTTTCTTTCACCACCGTTATTTTTTCGTTATTTTTCGTCATCTATCACCATTATATTTCCAACCATTCGTCATATATAAACTTTTTTATTTATTTCCATTCATTTTTATCCATCTTTATACATCATCGTATCTTTTTATTCATATCTACTCATTTATATTCATTTTTTT
>Ga0080004_1145233_pt1 | contig 32250 bp, 26 predicted proteins | sample WasSprMetagenome_FD_69207 | JGI IMG/M metagenome (GOLD analysis project Ga0080004, IMG submission 69207) | Sulfidic aquatic microbial communities from Washburn Spring, Yellowstone National Park, USA - WS (SPADES assembly) (version 2) | ecosystem: Environmental > Aquatic > Thermal springs > Hot... | reverse complement strand
CTGTTTTTTTGTGTTCCATTCCAAATCGTTTTGAGGTGCAGGAATTAGTGCGGCATAAGCCGTAGCTCTTGAAGATGCTAATGGTCTTCTTGCCCACCAGATATGGAGTGTAGATATATGTCCATGTCTTATGTTTTTTTCTCTTACTGATTCTTTGCTAACTTCTTTAACTGGAAAACTTACTTCAATAAAGCTTTTTTTCATATTATTTTTTTAGGGATATTGGAGACAATTTTATCTAAAAGCTTTTTTTATATTTATCATATCCTTAGCAATATGTTTTTAACTATATTATTATTTTGCTTTTTTGTATTTGTATCCTCTAAATATAGGTAGTTTAGTTAAAAATATATTCTTTGACTTCTTTTCTTTTTGACTTCTTTTCTTAATGTATCATTATGTTGATTATTTGTAAAGTTTCCTTAGGATATTGAATTCTTTTTTTTTCTTCTGTTGTTTTGTTTTGTAGGATTTGAAAAAGCTTATTATTTTTGTTTTTATTTTTTATTTTTTGTAGGGAATTTAGTGGTATTTTGGTAGAGTTTTTATACCTTTTTTCTTACATTCTTCTGATGTTATAATGAAGCGAACTTCCTTTTTTTCTTCCATTTTAAGTTTTTCAGCTGGATTGTTTATTATGAGTAATTCAGGATTTGAAGCGGCATTATAAACTACATATAACCAGTATTGCTCTTTAAATCTTTCAGCATAATTTTTTTCATTGAGAGTTAAAGCTATTGAACCTTCATCTTTTCTTGCCTTAACTTCTATGTATCTTATTTCATTCGTGCCTTTTGATCTTATATCATATCCTAAATTTTCTTTAGATACATCTTCAGGTTCTCTTCCTTGACTTTTTTCGTATTCCATAACTATATTCATACCAATTTTTTCTATCTCTTCACTACCTACCATATCATCGGATTCAGAAGAAGAAGGTTTAATATAGATTGCACTTAGGAATTTAGGATCTGAGATTGCTAAGGATGCTTCTTGTTCTATTTCTTTTTCCAATTTTTGTTTAGCTTCTTCATATTGCATTTTTCGTTCATTTCTATTTGTTATAACTAAATCAACTTTTTCACCTTTTTCTTTTCTCTCTTCGAGTTTAAGTATTTCTTCAACAAGTTCTTCTATTAGATATTCAAGTGATTTTAAGCCATATTTTGTTTTTATTTCTTTTTGTCTCTCTCTTTCTTTTGATATTTCTTTTTGATAATCTTCTAAGATTTTTATGGAGAATCTCTTAGCTTTGTTTTTTCTTTCTTGAAGTTGGTTTTTATCAATTACTAAAGATTTATCAGGTTTATCAATTGGAATCAAATCCCAAACTATTGCGGGATTGATAGATTGAAGATTTTTTCCATTATCATATATTGCCATAATTTTTTTGCCAGCTATGTTACCTGTTCCATCTTTAACTTCTCCCTCAAAGAACCAAACTATACCGTTATATTTACAAGATGGGTCCTCAAATACTGCCCCTTTTTTGAGTTCATTTTTATAATTTTTGTTTATGTATTCTATAAGAGCTTCAAGGAGAGGGTGTCCAAATGATATGAATTCAGCATCTGGATTTTTGAAAGCTTTTTCTTTATCAAAAGTTGCTTTTGGATATGATTTCATAAGTTCTCCATATTGCGATTTGAAATTAAATTCATTAGCAATTTGTTTTATTTCATATGGTATGGATTCTATTTTGATGAATCCATCTTTTTTTATAGAGAATTCCCCACCAATTTTTTCAAATGCTTTTTTGAAAAATCCTTCAACATATTCTGGAACTAGTCTATATTCTTTTGCTTTTTGAGTTATTTCTTTTATTTTTGTATAATCGATATATTTGGTAGCTAGACTTTCTCCTAAAACATCTTTAATTTTGCTTACGTATTCTTCATCAATTTTAATATCTATTTCATTGATTATTTCATCAAGAGTTTTTGCATTTGAAACTGAATCTAAAATGAGTTGATATAGATTTTTAGCTTGAAATATTTCTCCTATGACATCGAATACTTTGTCACTTCCTAAAGCTTCTCTAATTTCGTCAAGTTTTTCAAGTATTTTTATTAAAACTTTTCCTTCTCTTGTATCTTCTGCTACAAGGTTAAATATATATACATCTTTTTGTTGTCCGTATCTGTGGATTCTGCCCATTCTTTGTTCAAGTCTTGTTGGGTTCCAGGGAATATCATAGTTTATCATTATATGACAAAATTGGAGATTTATACCTTCGCCTGCTGCTTCTGTTGCTACCATAATTTGTGTTTGATCTCTGAAAATTCGTTCAGCTTTTATTCTCTCTTCTAATGACATACTACCATCTATAGAATTAACAGAATATCCCCAGGATTTAATCTTTTGGACTAAATAATCAAGAGTATCCTTTGATTCGGTGAAGATAAGAATTTTTTCATTTCCTTGGATTTCTATTATTTTTTTTAATCCTTCTTCTATTGCTTTCTTTAATTCGGTTAGCTTTATTTCGTTTTCTTCATCAATAATTTCATATGCTTTTTTTATAAGATTTTCAAGTATATTGATTTCTTGGTATAATTCTTCTTTTGTTTCTGCAAGGCTTAATGTTTCCCATTCTTTTTCTTTTTCCCATCTTTCTTGCTCGTTGTATTCTTCAAATTCTTCAATATCAAAGCTAAAGTAAGATTTTTCTTTTTCTAATTCGCTTTTTTTAAATAATTCTTCAAGTTTTTGCTTTCTTCTTTCAAGTGATTTCAAAAGAGCGTATGTGCTTGAAGCCATTCTTCTCTGTAAAATCAATAAAGCAAAAGCAATATTTTTCTTTTTATCTTTTTGTAATGCTCTACTGTATTGTGAGATAACGTACTCTGAAAGCTCGTTATATAATTTCTTTTCTTTATCAGATAATCTAAATTTTATAGTTTTTGGATATCGGTTTGTAAAGATAGGTTTTCCTTCAAGATCTCTTAAATCTTCTTTTAACCTTCTTATGAATAAGGGATTATCTTTATTATTTATTGATTCTTGAATGAATTCGTCTTTAGCAAAAAATCCTGGTACTAAAAGATCTAAAAATAGTCTGAAATTTTCCTGATCTCCTTTGTGCGGGGTTGCAGTAAGGAAAAGAAGATGAGTTGATATTTTTGATAAAATCTCTCCTAATTTATATCTATCTGTTTTTGAGGTTTTGTCTGAATATCTATAAGCAGCCATTTTATGAGCTTCATCTACAATAACCAGGTCCCAATGAGTACTAGATAAAGAAGGTAAAATATCTTCCTGTTTTGCAAAATCCATCGAAGTAATAACCTGATTTTTTACAGCCCATGGGTTTTCTCCATATAAACTGTTCATTAAATTCCTGTTGATTTCAATAAATGTTTCTTGGAATTTTTCTTTCATTTCTCTTATCCATTGGTCTTTAAGATGCCCTGGAACTACTATAAGGATACGTTTTGCAAGTCCTCTCAATTTTAGTTCTTTTAATATTAGTCCTGTCATAATAGTTTTTCCTGCTCCAGGATCATCTGCTATAAGAAATCTTATTCTTGGGAGTTTTAATACATATCCATAAACAGCTTCTATTTGAAACGGTAGTGGATCAATTTTTGAGGTATTTAGAGCTAAAAAAGGATCAAAGAGTGAGGCATATTTTAAGCGAATTGATTCAATGGCTAAAAATACATTAGAAGCTTTTGCAGAAAAATCTAATTCTGAAAATTTTATTTCTATTTTTTTTAAGTCTTCTTTATCCAATATTTGAGTATCAAAAATAGAAGTTCTTGTATTCCTATAGCTGATCTTGATTTTGAAATTTTCTTGATTCGTTTCAAGCTCTTCTACTTCAATTACTTCAATGGGATCTGGCCAAAAAGGACCTTCTATTATCGCTCCTTTTTTAATCTTCTCTTGAAAAAATTTTTCCATAGTAGAAATTTTATTTAGGGTAATTACTAATGAGTTCAATAGAATTTTCTTTAATTAGGATTAAGTCTTCAATTCTAATGCCACCTATATTTTCTATATAAATCCCAGGCTCAATTGTTATTACATTTGATATATTTAAATAATCATTAGAAGCAGAAGATAAAGAGGGTAATTCATGGATTTCTAAACCTACTCCATGCCCTAACCCATGAGTAAAATAATTCTCTAAATTATATTTTTTAAATATTTCTACTGCTTTAAAAAATACTTCTTTAGCAGGTACTCCAGCTTTTAAAAAATCTATAGAATTTAGTTGAGCCTCTAAAACTATATTATATAATTCTTTAAATTTAGGGTTATTTCCAAAACAAAAAGACCTAGTTATATCACTATGATACCCTAAATAAGTAGCACCCATATCTATTATAATAAAATCGTTTTCTTGTAAAATAGTATCTTTAGGGGTATAATGAGGATAAGCACTATTATTTCCAAAGGCTACAATAGGCTCGAAAGCTAAACCTCCCTCTAATTCAGTTATCCTCTTTTTTATATAAAAAGCTACTTCAGATTCCTTAATTTTTGATATATTGTTTTTTAGTAATTCTTCAACTTCCTTTAGTACTACTTGAGTTATTTCCATAGCTTTTTTAATTAATGAAATTTCTTGATCTTCTTTAATAGATCTTATATTTTCAACGAGAAAGTAAGTAGGAATTATTTTAAAATGTTCTTGATAAACTAAGTAACTACTAAGTGTTAAATTATTGGCTTCTACCGCTAATTTTGATACTTTTAATTCTTTTAATAAATTTATTACTGTATTAGTAAGTCTGTTTTTATCATTAGCTTCGATTGTAATAGTATTTACTGCTTCATTTTTAGCTCTTAAAGTATATCTACCATCTACTATTAAATAATTTTCATTAGAGGTAATTACTAATATACCTGTACTTCCACTGAAATTAGATAAATAATAGAAATTATTTCTATTGTTTGTTATAAAAGCGTCTGCACCTATGATATTTAGTTGATTTTTAACTTTTTGTGTCCTTTTGTTATATATTTCATTTATTTTGTTTTCAGTAAAACTAAGCATTTACATCACTCCTCTTTTTATTGGTATCTTAAATATTGTATATTTCATTTATTTTACTTTTAGTAAAACTAAGCATTTAAAATACAAACTTTTTTATGGTATCTTAACTCTCATTTATTTCATTTATTTTACTTTTAGTAAAACCAAGCATTTAAAATACCCCTTTTTTATGGTATCTTTATTGTTATATATTTCATTATATTATTTATTTTATTTTTAATGAAACTAAGTATTTAATTCACTCCCTTTTTTATTGTATCTTTAAGTATAGGTAATAAAGTGTCAATAGTTTGGAAAGGATCTTTTTTAATTCTAAATCCTGCAGCTAAGTTATGTCCTCCTCCTCCAAAATCTTCAGCTATTTTCCTTATTGGAATATTTCTTGACCTTAAACTAACTTTTGTTTTATTTTCTTGTAGTTCTATAACACTAAAATAAATTTCTATTTCACTTAAGTAATCTACATTTTCTATTATGTTATTTACATCTTCTAAATTCAAATTAAATTTTTCCAAATCAGATTTTAGTATGTAAGAATATGCTATTTTTTCGTCTATTTTTAATCTATCATAAAAAACTGATAATAGTTTATATTCGTTAATAGATTTCTTATTAATTTTATAGAATATTTCACTCCAATTAACTAAATTTCTTAATTCAGAGAGTATTTGTAAGGATTTTGAAGTTAAGGAAGAATATTTTAAGCCACCTGTATCTGAAATTATACCCATTACTATATATTTTGCTATTTCTTCATCTATGTTTATTTCAGTATCAACTATAATATCATATAGGGCTTCATTAATTGAACATGCATCCGTATCTACATAATAATAACTACCAAATAGATCATTAGAAGCATGATGATCAAAGTTTAAAATTATTTTATCTTTTAAGATTTCTTCATAGTTTTTATTCTCTAAATTAAGTGCTTCTAAAAACCTTTTATAATTACCAGTTTCAATAGCTATAATACAATCAAATTTAGAAATAAAATCTTCTAAATTAACTTTATTTATAACCTCATTTTCTTTAAAATTAAAAATTTCTATAAAATTTTTATTGAGTGGATCTTTCGAATAAAGAGTAACTTTTTTATAAAAGTAATCATTTAGGATTTTTTTAATAACTTTCATTGCTGATAAACAGTCTATATCGGGCGAAGGATGAGCAACTAGTAATACATTCTTCACTTTTATAAATAGTTTCCTTAAATAATTTAAAGAAATATTGGATTTTATCATCTTTAAACCTCCAGTTTTAAATTAGAGCTTGTTTATTAATTTATTTATTAATTTAAAAGTTCATAAATTTCTTTAGCTATATAAATTTTTAAAATATTTTCTTCTTTTTTTATGTTTATTACTCTTATTTTATTATCGTTTAAAATTTCACTGAATTTTTCTATTTCATTTTTTAATATTTCAGTGGGTATGTCTTTTGATTTTTCTTTATCTTTTTCTTTATTATAGCTAAAGTTTATTTTATCTGAAATTATTATTTTAAAATCAAAATAATTTAACTCTTCATCTTCTTTAATTATTTCTAAAACTATTTTTAAGGGTAAGGATATTAGGTTAAGAATTTTTTTATCTAGTGAAATAATGCTATCCTTAAACATTATCTTAAAAGTTATAAAATAATTTTAAAATTTAAGTAATTAAGTTTAAAAAGTATTACATTCTAAATATTGCGTAATTAGTATCTTTTTAAATGGACTATTAATGGATATAGAGATTAATTTAGCTAAGATATTTCTGGTTTGAATAGGATCAATGATGCCATTATCCCAAAGTCTAGCACTCCTATAATAAGCAATTCCTTCTTGTTCATATTTTTCCATTATTTTATTTTTAAATTCTTCTTGTTCTTTTTGAGACATTTCTAATCCTTTAGCTTTTAGTTGCTGAATTTTAACAGTTAATAAAGTTAAAGTTACTTGCTCTCCTTCTATAACTGATATTTTAGTATTTGGATACATAAATAAAAACCTTGTGGATTATAAGCTCTACCACACTTCTTTAGTTTTTATTATTCCTATTACTGTAATTATTCTCTCAGTAGCTAATTTATCTTCATATACCTTATAAGCTACTAATGGAGATAATTCTAAAAATTTTGTACCTTTATCCATTAATAATTCTATTCTTTGTCTTGGTAATAATTTATTTCGTTGTTTATGTTTTCTTTTAGCTTCTTTACTTCCTCCTGATTTAATCTTTTCTAATATTTCATAATATTCTTGAACTTTAGATTTTATATATTTAAAATTTCCTTTATACTTGAGGGAATTTTTATTTATTTTTGATTCTATTGTGTTAAACTCTATTTTTTTTAGTATATTTTATTATTCTACTTCTTTTATTTCTACTCCTTTGTAATAATGTTTTAATATAAACGAGTAATCAAAATGATTACCTAAGTAATTAGCACCGAATTGGCACATACCTACTCCATGTCCAAAACCTCTACCTTCAAATATAAATTTATCTTTTGTTTTTATTATTTTTTCTACAAAATTAGATGGTAATAAAGGATAATACATATCTTTTGAAAATAAATATATTGAATCATCTTTATATACAGTATATTTATAAAAATTGTTTCCTTTTTTAGAAATTATGGTTAATTTATTAATTCGTTGGCTTTGATTTTTTTCAATTATAATATCATAAATATTCCCTTCGTATTTTTGGGCTAAAAAATAGGGAATGGTTTTTGATAATATTGAATTTAGTTCATTTTTATTGAGTTCTATTTTCCATTTAAAGAGTTTAGAATCTTTACAATAAGCATTATCTATATTATCCTGATAATCTTTAACTGATTTTAAATAAGGGATAGAATTATTAAATACATCTTGACTATTTGCTGTTAATCCCCCACAGGTAGAATGATATAAAGCATCTATAGGAATATTTTTATATGTTATTATTAAGTTATGGGTAAAGATAGAGGCTAAGTAGCTTTTAAATGTTTCATTATATTGTCCATTAAATGCTTGACAGTGAGGTTTATTACAGAGATTATAATTTTTATGTCGTTTATATTTAAGACTTTTGAAAGCATAGGTTCTTGCTGCTATTGCTTGGGCTTTTAAAGCTTCTAAACTAAAGCTATCTGGCATTTCGCTTATTACTACATCCTGTATATAATTATCCATATCAATTACTAAAATCAAAATATTACCTTTTAAATATAGTTCTTTAAAATGAGTAGAAAATATTTCTTGGATACCTTTTTGTTTATTCAGTTTTATAAATAATATAATGTTATCTTTGCTGTTGCTGATTATTTTATTCCCATTTTCTAATTCATTTATTACTAAATTTGTATTTATAAAATCTTCAAAGATGTTTTTAAAATTTCCTAATTTATTTAATCCGCTTAAACCTACTAAGTTAAAATATTTTAATTTGTCTAAGTTTATATCCTCTATTCCTATGGTTATATAAAAGTTTTTTTTAGATTTAATCAGATTTTGAGTATTGTACAAATTTTTAATATTTAATTTTTGTTTTTCAAGATACTTGTTAAGGAAATGATTTAAATTTAAGTTTTTTTGATTTTTTAGGGATGAATTAAATATGAAATTATTGCTAAAAGCTAATTCATAAGGTTTTATGATTAAAAATATATTAAAACTTTCAGGATTAATTTTTTTTAAATTTAGCTTTAGAATTAAATTAAGTAAATCAATATTAAAATTATATATATAAGGATTAGAATAATTTTCAATTGTAAAGGTATTTTCTGCTAAAAAGTATATATTATCGTTAATTTTAACTAAAAATGGAGTGTTATCTTCTAAATATGCTAAAATCTCATAATTATATAGCAATTGTAAATTAACTGTATATTTTCTTGAAAGTAAAATTTCCTTAGGGTAGTCTTTAAAATAATTTTTATAGCTTTTACTTATTTTAAAATAATTATATTCAATGTTATTAAAATTAATATTAGCTATGTTAAATAATTCATATATTTTATAGTGATTTTTTTGGTAAAATTTGTTATAAATTAGGCTTTGGTAAGTAAATAATATTTTTCCATTGCTGTCTAAGTAATCTTTAAATTTTAAAATGATATTAATTGGTAGTGTTCTACAATCATTTACTATAAGTAAATCTATATCAAAGCTGTCTAATAAATTTAAACTTCTATCGGTTATAATTATATAATTTATATTGTTTAAAGCTAAAAATTTTTTTAAAAAATAGAATTCTTTTAGGTATCTTCTATTTAAATGATAAAATGTGTCATAAGAAAAATAGATTCCTATTATTTTGGTATCTTTGGATTTTTGGTAATTTTGTAAATTTTTGTTATAAAAATACTCAAATGTTATATTTGAAAAGTAATCATAAAAATATATAATAAAAAAGAAAAGAAATATTAAAGTAGAAAAGAGTGATAATTTAGTAAGATGAAAAAAAATTTTCATATTTATTATTATTTTTATTTATTATAAGTTTCTAATTAGGAACATGATGGGAGAAAAAATGGATAAAGCAATAACACCAGCAACTAATCCTGCTAATGCTGACATTATAGGCTCTAATAGTTTATTAATTGTATCAAAGGAGGTATTAGCTTCTAGTTCTGCTAACTCTGCTAATTTTTTTAAGGTTTTAGGTAATTCTCCACTTTCTAACCCAGAATTTATTTGCTTAATATACATGGGTTTAAATGCATCATTATAATTAAGTATTTCTATTAATTCCCCTTTTTTAGCTTTATCATATAATTTTGAAAAAAAAGTAGCAAATGGCTCTACTGTTTCATTTCTTAAGATTAAAAAAGTGTTTAAAAAATTAAGTCCGCTTTCTAAACTAACTGCCCATAAGTTCAATACCAAACTTAAATAAGAATTATATATAGCATTCCCTATTACAGGGATTTTAAATATATAGTTATAAATTTCTTTTTTATTAAAGGTTAGCAGATTTTTTAAAATAAAGTAAGCTATTAAACTTATAATAGATAATAAAAAAAGCAGTCTTATATCAAATATAGATGTTAAAATACTAAGTAATTTAAAAGCGAAAGGCTCAGAGATTCCTAAATCTGCATATAAACTTCTAAACGATGGAATTATCATATTTTTGAAAATTAATAATATACCAGAAATTACTATTAAAAACAGGGACGGGTATATTAAGGATTTTATTAAATTATTTTTGGTTTCTATCTTTTTTTGTAATATAGATTCTATTTTTTTTATTACATAAGGTAAGTTCTCTGTTTGTTCTCCTATCTTAAAGATTGATAATTCTATTCCATCTAATATTTTTGTTTTTTGGAAAGCAGTTGATAAATTTGTTCCTGATAATACCATTTTTTTTAAATTAGTAAATTCTTTTTCATATTTTTTAAATGTTTGGATACAGATTTCTAAGGAATAACCTAATGGAATCCCGCTTTCTATTAAAGTCCTAAATATCATTAAAAAATTTAATCTCTCTTGATCATTTAACATTTCATTTTTATATTTATAAAAATACTATAAAAAACCTCTTTAAAAATCAATACTTAAAACTTTAGAATTAAACTTATTAATGATTTATTAATGATAGAAATTTCTAATAATTAAAATCAATAGCTATAATTCTATCTGTATGTATGTTAAGAAGATCAACAGGATCAATAAAGGATAATCTTTTATCATTAATATAATATTCGTTTAAAGCAATCGTATCGACTATTGATGAATGTATAGCTCCATATACATATATATTTTTTAAATCTCCACTACCACTTAGTGATAAAGTAGAATTATCGTTATACATTGCTACGTATTTACCGCATAAGATTAGTGAAGTATTTAATAAATTAAAATTGCTCCTATCTATTTTTATATTTTCTGTTACTAAAGTAAATAGGTTATTGTTATTAGTTACTGGTATCTTATCTTGGTTAATTTTTGTAGGATCTATATTATTACCTATATTTATATTACCTATATTTATGTTATTAGCTGTTTCTTCATAAAGTATATGACCCTTTATAGTAGTAAAGTAATTCTTATCTGTTATTAAATAAATTTTTTCTTTTATTATTCCATTATTTGAAGACAAATTGCTATCTGATCCTATTATGGGGTTGGCAAAAACTAATATGTATATTAAAGAATTCCTTGTTTTATATATAATATAATTATTTCCCCTTTTTAAAACTTTATACACATATCCATTATCTGGATCAAGGGTAAAATTAATATTATCACTACTTTGTGAATTTTTAATCTGATTTTCTAAATCATTAGCAAGATTTCTATCATTTGTTATTAAAGAGCTATTATTTTTATCAAAATCAAAGGTTTGAGGTTCTCTTACTAAAATAAAACTAGAATCATAATTATTATTATAAAATATATCTATTTTTTGATTGTTATTTTGAATATTGAAATTTATATTAGGATTATTATCATTTTGTTTTTTTACTATTAATACCCCTTTATCATTTAGTTCTACATTTTGAGAAGGGGTGGAATATAATTGTTCAAATACTTTTATTAAGAAGTTATCATAGTAATTTATAGGATCTAAATCTACTCTATATAGTTTTTCTGTATATTTTTGGGTTAATTCTTCATCTGTAATAAGGGTATAAGTTGTGTTTCCATCAGAATCAAATGTTACTCTATAAGGTTGGCTATTGTATTTTAGAAGAAGGCTCCTAAATATCTTATTGCTGTCATTTTGTATATCTATTCTATTTGCTAGAAAAGCTGTATCATTATAGTAAGAAGAATTATTGAAATAGTAGTTATTGTATTCAGTAGATAGTTTATTAATGTTTCCTAAATTAATTTTATACTGAACGATTGCTTTAGCTAAGAGATTATTGTTTTCTAATATTTTAACGTAAATATGGGATCCATCTATATTTTTTATTTGGTATTGATAATTTTTTCCTTTATAGGGGATATTGCCTGTGTAGTTTCTATAATCTTGTCTATAGATATTTGTAGCTATAAGTATTAAGCTTTTGAGATCTGAGGTTCTTTTAGCTTTTTTTATTAACTCTTTAGTTGTTCTTATATCTGAGGATACATAATTGAATAAAATGATACTAAAGAATGAGATAAATAAAGTAAATAAAGTTAGCCATAAGTATAAGGAGAATCCATTTTGAACTTTATAAAATCTCATAATACCCCCTTTTTTATCTTATCTTATTTATAATTTTTAATACATTTTTTTAGTAGATTTTTTTATAAATTTTTGATAAGTTTGTTAGTTTGTTTTATTCCATTGATAACTATAAAGATTTTCGTTAAAAAAATATTAAAAAATTTTTTCTTAATTGTTAAATTTTAATAAAATTGTTAAGTTTATGGAGATTTGTTTATTTATAGATATGATTTAGTTTCAAAATTTAGTTTCAAAGCTTACAAACATTGTAGCAGGATTTATATCTAGAAAATAATAATTATCATTAGATTTTTTAAATTTTTTAAAATTTTTTTTATTCAAGGTGTAAAATACTAAGCTTGTAGCAGTAGTAATTAGCCTTAGTCTGCTTTTATTTAGTCTGCTTTTATAAATAATGATAAAATAGTTAATTATAGATATTATTTTCCGATGCAAAATCTGTTAAGCATGTTGTTTATAACAAGATCAGTTATATCTATTCCTAAAAGATTTAGTATCTTTTCTAATGCTAATCTTAAATTTACTAAAACTAATTCTACGGGATTATTATTTTGATATTCAAAAATAGCTTTATCTAAATAATTTAATACTTCTTGTAGTAGTTCTTTTTGGAATATATCGGTTATATAGAAATTATCTTCTAAATTTTCATTAGTTTCAAAGAATTCAGTAATAGCTTTGTTTATTTGATCTAAATTAATGTTTTCTTTTATTGAGGCAAAAATTATTTTATAATTTTTTATATTAAAGTTATCTATGATTTGTTTTATTAGGAATGTATTATTTTCTATTGTTTTATTTAAATCTTTTGATTCAATTTTATCGATTTTATTAATTATTATTATCAAGTATTGATTTTCATTTAAATTAGATAATAATTCTTTATCATTGAGGTCAATTGAATTTATTTCAGTTAAAAAGAATACTAATTTAGCATTTTTGATTATTTGTAGTGTTTTTTGGATTCCGATTTTTTCTATTTTGTCTTGGGTTTTTCTAAAGCCTGCGGTATCATATATCTTTAGCAAAAATCCATTAAAATTAATGTATTCACTTATAATATCTCTGGTTGTACCTGGGATGTCGCTTGTTATTACACGTTCTTGGCCGTATAGGTAATTGAAAAAGGTGGATTTTCCTACATTGGGTTTTCCTATTATTACTGTATCTATGCCTTCTTTATATATCTTAAGTTTTTCATAATTTTGTAGCATTTTAATTATATTTTGTTTTATGTTTAATAAATCATTTATGAATGAGTTATAATCTATAGGTGGGATATCTTCTTCGGGAAAATCGACTAAAGCTTCTATCCATGGGATCCAATAGATTAATTTTTCTTTAATTTCATTTATTTTATTAGATAATTTTCCGTTAAGGTTTTTAAAAGCTATTTCTAATTGTTTTTCGGTATTAGCTTCTATTATATCTTTAATAGCGAATGCTTGAGTTAGATCCATTTTTTGGTTTAGGACTGCTCTTAGGGTGAATTCTCCGCCTTTAGCTAATCTTGCTCCTTTTGATTTTATTAATTCTACTATTTTATTAAGTATAATGATGTTTCCGTGTGCGCTTATTTCTACCATATCTTCTCCTGTATAACTATATGGTTTTCTAAATATACTTACTAAAACTTCATCTATTATTTGATTATTATCGTTTATGATATAGCCGTAATAGATTCTATATCCTTTATTGAAGTTTAATTCTTTTTTGTTTTTAGGTTTAAAGATTTGAGAGATTATGTCAAATGATTTATTTCCACTTATTCTTATTATTCCGATTGGTGCGTTTTTTAAGGCTGTTGATATTGCTACTATTGTATCTTCTTTTAAAAGTAAGTCTTGAATTATCATATGCTTCACTTTTTAGTAATTTTTTATTTGCCTTTATTAATATTTTCTTCATATTTTTTTTTTTTCTTTTTAATTTTTTGTATTTTAATATAAGGAGGTTTTTAATGTTTTTTTGTCTAAATTTATAAATATTTAAATATGACTGAATATAATTTAATATGACTGAATTTATAAGGGCTTTTATTGCTTTAGATTTACCTTTTGAGGTTAAAAACTATATAACTATATCTTTATTTGAGTTAAAGAAATACTTTAGGTATGAATCTATAAAATGGGTTAATACTGAGAATTTACATATTACTTTTGCTTTTTTTAAAAAAATAGATAAATTACTTTTAATAAATAAATTTGAAAATCTTAAGATTGAGTTAACTAATATTCCAGTAGTTTCAATAGATAATAGGATTTATAATTTTAATTATAGGGTTTTGTATTTAAAACCTGATAATTATGGATTTTTCTTTTATATCTATAATCAAATTTTACAGGAATTTAGGGATTATATGGATATAAAGGAGGAATTTATTCCTCATTTAACTATTGGAAGAATAAGAAATAAATTAAAACCTAAAGAAATTGATATAATTACTAACTTTAAGTTACCTGATATTGAGTTTAAGCCTAAGGAAGTATCTTTATTTCAAAGTGTATTATTACCTTCTGGACCTGTTTATTATAAATTAAAAAGTATTCATTTTTAATAATTACTAAGAGGGGATAAAAGAAGCAGGAGATGTAGCAAAAGAATTTATTAATAACTATAAATAACTTAAGTATAAATAACTATAAATAACAGGGGTAAGTAAGTTTTTATAGGTTTAAATTTTTAGCAGGTTAAATCGCTTAAAAGATTCTATAAAAAGATTTTATATAAATCTTTAAGAATATAAATATATGTGGATATACACGGGAAGAATTAGAGTTTTATTTTAACTTATTATTATAAATAATGATCAAAAATATATAATGAATTCACGTGAGAAAATATCTTTTTTAGATATTTATAATTTTAAATCAGATAATAATCCAGAATTTGATATTTATTCTTATCTGTTTTTTATTTTTTTGCTTTAAAAGAAAGTATGTAAAATTTTTGTTAATTTTTTGATTTTTTTGTTTATTTTTTTTTAAATATGGATATTATTATATTAAGTATATGGGTATAATAGGAGGTGAAAATAGTGAAAATAAATGGTAATAATTTTTATGCTAATAATTTTGCAAAAATAAATAATCCAAATTTTAAGAAATCATCAGCTGTAAATGATGGAGCAAGAATACCTCATATTGTAGAACATAGAGAAATTCCTACAACGCCTGGTACTATTGAGGAAAATCCGAAATATTCTATTCCTGATTTTACTAAACCTACAGAAAAGCAAGTAGAATTAATGACTAAATTAGCTAAGGCAATATATGATACTATTCAAACTGACAAAAAAGATGAAAAAACAGAAACTAATAATAATGAACCAAAAAATAATGGAAATGTTTTAAGAAATGTTAATTTTGCGGAAGAAGATGGTTTTTTAATAGCTCAGCCTGTTGGTTTAAATAAGCCCAAGGCTGATATAGCTCAAGTTAATCAAAAGCAATCCTTAGAGAAAAGTGACATCCAAAATGAAAAACCTCAAAAAGTAATTACAGAAAAACGAGAAAAAAGTGGATTTAAAGTTGGCTTAGAGGTAGAGGTAGGGCCTACAGGTATAGGTGGAGGCCTTAAAGTTGGAACATCTAAAGAAACTGACGAAAAACAAATTAAAGGGGATCAAGAAAATCATACTAAGGAATCTCAAAATACAACTGTAGGAATAAATTATAAATTCAAGGGTACTGGACATGAGGGAGGCCTTGTAATAGAAAACGATAAATCCAAATATGAAAGAGTAGCTCAAGGAGAAGAAGAAAAAGTTAATTATCAAAGAAATAATACAGGTATAGATTTAGGGGTGGATATAGGTACTCCTACTGCTGGCGGTAATATAGAAGACTACTTGATGTCAGGAGGAAAAATCGGCGGCGTTAAAGTCAATGTTAAAAACGATAATGATAAATATGAACGAGAAGTAAAATTGGAAAACAATAATAATCAAGAATAATAAAAATAATTATACTAATTAAAAATATACATGTGAAGTTATTGAAACCGATTGAAGCCAATGGAAATCAATTGAAATCAATTGAAACCAATAGAAACCAATAGAAACCAAATGAAACCAAATGAAAACAAATGAAAACAATTGAAATCAATTGAAATCAAATAGAAACAAATAGAAACAAATTGAAACAAATTGAAACCAAATGAAACAAATTGAGACGAATAGAAACCAGTTGAAGCCAATTGAAACTGATTGAAGCCAATGGAAATCAATTGAAATCAAATGAAACCAAATGAAACCAATAGAAACCAAATGAAACCAATAGAAACCAAATGAAACCAAATGAAACCAATTGAAACCAAATAGAAACAAATAGAAACCAAATAGAAACAAATAGAAACCAATTGAAACCAAATAGAAACAAATAGAAACCAATTGAAACCAATTGAAACCAAATAGAAACCAATTGAAACCAATTGAAACCAAATGAAACAAATTGAGACGAATAGAAACCAATAGAAACCAATAGAATCCAATAGAATCCAATAGAATCCAATAGAATCCAATAGAAACCAATAGAATCCAATAGAATCCAATAGAATCCAATTGAATCCAATTGAATCCAATTGAATCCAATTGAATCCAATTGAATCCAATTGAAACCAATTGAAACCAATTGAAACCAAAGGAAGCCAAATGAAAACAAATGAAACCAAATGAAACCAAATGAAACCAATTGAAACCAATTGAAACTAAATGAAACTAAATGAAACCAAATGAAATCAAATGAACCAAAAGGAAACCAAAGGAAAGCAAAAGTAATCAAAGGAAACCAAAAGAAACTAAAAGAAACTAAAAGAAACCAGAGGGAACTAAAAAGAACCAAGGAGAACTAAAGGTAGTAATAGAAACAAAGAGAAGCAGAGTAAAAAAATGGAAAAAAAAAGAGATAAAAAAAGAGAGGAAAATAGAGGAAAAAGTGGAGATATAAAGGAATTAAAAAAGGGAAAAATAAAAAGGGAAAGTAAAAAAGAGGAGGTAATAAAGGATGAAGAAGTTATTGCCAATAGGAATAAGCGATTTCAAGAAGCTAAGAGAAGGAGGATACATATATGTAGATAAGACAGAATACATATACAGGTTAGTAAAAGAGGGATCAGGATATTATTTTTTAAGTCGTCCGAGGCGTTTTGGAAAATCGTTATTGTTATCTACAATTGAGTATTTATTTAAAGGAGAAAGAGAGTTATATAAGGGATTGTATATAGAGGAAAAGTGGGAATGGGATAAGATCTATCCGGTAATAAGAATAGACTTTGCGAAGACACAAGTAAGAGATGAAAAGGAATTAGAAAAAGAGTTAAGAGCAACAATAATAGAAACGGGGAAAAGATATAGGTATAAATACAACAAAGAATATACAATAAATAGAAATTTAGAATTATTAATAGAGAGGATATATGAAGGGAGTAAAAAGCAGGTGGTGATATTAATAGACGAGTATGATAAGGCGATATTGGATAATATAGAGAAAAAGGAGGAAGTAGAGAGGATAAGAGAAGTATTAAAAGGATTTTATTCAACATTAAAAGGATTAGATAGGTATATAAGGTTTGTGATAATAACGGGAGTGAGTAAGTTTGCGAAGGTATCTCTCTTTAGTGGATTAAATCAGTTAAAGGATATCTCATTAGATGAGAGATATGGAAATATATGTGGATATACGCAAGAGGAGTTAGAGAAGAATTTTAAGGAGTATTTAGAAGGAGTAGATTTAGAGGAAGTAAAGGACTGGTATAACGGATACAGTTTTTTAGGAGATAGGTTATATAATCCATTTGATATATTGTTGTATTTGGATAGTAGGATTTTTGATAATTATTGGTATAAGACAGGAACACCGAGTTTTTTAATAAAACTGATAAAGGAAAAAAAATATGATATATCAGAGTTAGAGAACAAAATAGTAAAGAAAAACGTATTAGAGAAATTTGACATAGAAGAGATAAGAATAGAGGCGTTGATGTATCAAACTGGATATTTGACAATAAAAGAGGTGTATGAGAGAGAATATGGGCAGGAGTATAGATTAGGGTATCCGAATAAGGAGGTAAGAATATCGTTTAATGAGGATGTATTACCGTTGGTATTGAAAGATGAAATAAGGGAAAATATAGCAGATAAGATAATAGAGATATTAAAGGGAGAGAGGTTAGAGGAGCTAAGAGAGCAGATAGAAGTGTTAATAAGCAATATAAGTTATGTACATTATAAGGGAGAGTCAAGTTATGTGATAGCAATATTTAGTTTATTATATACAACAGGATTAAATGTAATAACAGAAGATAATACAAATAAGGGAAGAATAGATTTAGCGGTAATAGTGGATAGGAGTATAGTGTATATAATAGAGGTGAAGGTAATAGAAAGAGAAGAGGAGAAAGGGAAAGCGATAAAGCAGATAGAAGAGAAGGAGTATTATAAGAAGTATATGAATTATGAGAGGATATATATAGTGGGGATAGAGATAGATAAGGTAAAGAAGAGGATAGAGAATTATGAGTGTAAGAGGGTAAAATAGGGTTAATAGTTTTGAGAATGTTTTAGTTTGTTTGAAAAGTTTTTGGTTATTTTAAGGGAATAATGATGAGGTTAGCGTAATTTTTGTTAGTATTTTTTTAAGAGAAATAAAGGGAAGACAAAGGAAAGAATAAGAAAAAAAGAGAAAAAAAATAGAAAAAAAATGAAATAAATAAAATGAAATAAAATGAAAACAAAAGGAACCAAAGGAAACTAAGGGAAACTAATTGAAACCAAAAGAAACCAATAGAAACCAAAAGAAACCAAAAGAAACCAATAGAAACCAATTGAAACCAATTGAAACCAATTGAAACCAAATGGAATCAAATGAACTCAATAGAACCCAATAGAAGTTAATTGAAGCCAAAAGAACCCAAAGGAAGCCAAAAGAAAACAGAAGAAACAAATAGAAACAAAGAGGAAGTAAAGAAACAAAAGGAAACAAAAGGAAATAAAAGGAAATAAAAGGAAAAAGAGGAGAAATAAAGGAATAAAAAAGGGAAAGTAAAAAAGAGGAGGAAAAAGAGGATGAAGAAGTTAGGAATAGGGATAAGCGATTTTAAGGAATTAATAAAAGGGAATTATATATACGTAGATAAAACGGAGTATATATATAAGTTAATAAATAGCGGGAAATATTACTTTCTAAGTCGTCCAAGACGTTTTGGAAAATCGTTATTGTTATCTACAATTGAGTATTTATTTAAAGGGGAAAGAGAGTTATATAAGGGATTGTATATAGAAGATAAATGGAATTGGGAAGAAACTTATCCAGTAATAAGAATAGATTTTGCAAAAGATATAGTAAAAAAAGAGGACTACAAAAGAAGAGTAATTCAGGAATTAGAAAAGAGTTATATTGATAATGAAATAGAGATGAAGGAAAAAGGAGATGAGGTGGAATTATTTGAGAAGCTGATAATAGATGTATATAGGAAGTACAAGAAGCCGGTAGTGGTATTAGTAGATGAATATGATAAGCCGATATTAGATGTAATAGAGGATAAAAAAGAAGCAGAAGAAGTAAGAAAAGAACTAAAAGCTTTGTATTCTGTCTTAAAAGGATTAGATAGGTATATAAAGTTTGTGATAATAACAGGAGTGAGCAAATTTTCAAAGGTGTCATTATTTAGTGGATTAAATCAATTAAAGGATATATCATTAGATGAAAGGTATGGAAATATATGTGGATATACACAAAAGGAGTTAGAGAGTTATTTTAAGGAGTATTTAGAAGGAGTGGATTTAGAGGAAGTAAAGGAATGGTATAACGGATACAGTTTTTTAGGAGAGAGATTATACAATCCATTTGATATATTGTTGTATTTGGATAGTAAGAAGTTTAAGAATTATTGGTATGAGACAGGAAAAACGGAGTTTTTATTTAAGTTGTTAAAGGAAAAAGAGTATAAATTACCGTTTTTAGAAAAGGAATATTATACAAATGAGATATTGGAGAAGTTTGATATAGAGTATGTAGGAATAGAGGCGTTAATGTATCAAACTGGATATTTAACAATAAAAGAGGTAAAGAGGATAGAGGAAGAGGAGGTATATGTATTAGGTTATCCGAATAGAGAGGTAAGGCAATCATTTAATAGGGAGTTATTGTATTATATAACGGGGGAGTATCAAAGTGATAGGACATCAAAGTTGAAGATGGCTTTAATAGAAGAGGATATGGAAGAAATAAGGAGGCAGATAGAGGTATTTTTGGAAAGAATAAGTTATGAAGTGATAAGAAATGAGAATGTGTATCAAGCAGCAATATACGGATTAATGTATGGGATGGGGTATGAAGTAGAAATAGAAGATAGGACAGTAAAGGGTAGGATAGATCTAACATTGTTGATAAATAGGAAAAAGGTATATATAATAGAGCTAAAGTTGATAAAGAAAGAAGAAGAGAAAGGAAAAGCAATAAGAAAAATTCAAGAGAGGGAGTATTACAAGAAGTATATGAATTATGAGAAGATATATATAGTGGGGATAGAGATAAATAAGTTTAAGAAGCAGATAATAAATTATGAGTATAAGAGAGTAAAATAAAAAAATAATACTTTTTTAAGTATTTTTTTTAGGTTTTAATTTTTAATATTTTAAATAGTTTAAAAATGGATTTAATTTTTACAAAAAAATATTTTTTTCAGGGGGCTTAGGTTTTTTTAATAGAATCAAATTCAAAATGGAAACAAGAAAAAAATAATAAATTTTGGGTATAAAAAAATAAAAAAATAATTAAAGATTAAATTTGAGTAGGATCTTATTTGTTAATGTTTAATAATTTAAGTGTAAAAGGGGGTGATTAGATGATAAAAAAAGTGATTAAAAAGAAAAAAGGATTTACTTTGATAGAACTATTAGTTGTAATAGCTATAATCCTTATATTAGCTGCTATATTGCTACCCTATATTATTAATAGGGTAGAAGATAGTAGAATCTCAAGGATGATAGGGGAAATAAGAAACTTAAAAACTGCTATGCTACTTTACTATAACGATTTAAATGTATTCCCTAATAGCTGGGATGATTTAGTGGTTAACTCTACTCCACCTAATCCTAATTGGAGAGGACCTTATATTGAAAAAATTCCTAATAGTACTACGGATACCTGGCCTGATTCTTCTCCATGGAGAACTAATATGAGAATAATTGTTCAAATAAGTAATACATCTTTTGATTTTGCGGGTCAAGCTAATTTCTCTTTTATAAGAGCAGTAGGTTTAGAAGTTGTTAATCCTACTGTTAGTGGTCAAGATGCTATACCATATAAATCTTTGGAGAAAATAGATAGGGAATTAGATGATGGAGGAGCTACTACAGGATTAATTGTAGGAGGTGCAGCAGGAGCTGCTTCTTTAAGCACTATAGTTCCTCAAGCTTATAATGTTGGTAATACATCTTTATATGTTTTGCTTCAAGGTCTAAAATAATTTAAGTTCTAAATATAATTTTTAGATTTTTTATTTTTTAAAGGAGTAGTATAAATAGGGGGAAATCTAAAAGTAGGGTTTCCTCTTTTTATTTTGATTTTCTATAAATTCTTTTATTTTACTCTTCTATAAATACTGGCGAATTTGATTTAAATATTTTAGGTTTTTAGAATTTATATCAAGGGGAATTAAAAAAATGTTATTTAATAAAGTGCTTTTAAGGTAATAAAAGTTTCCAAAAATTTTGTTGCTTTTTTATTTTTATTTATCTTTATCAATAGCTTGTTTAGAAGTACAAAGTAATATCCAAAATGAAATATCTAAACCTTTTAATTTTCTTTTTTGGATACTATTAAGTGATATTATAGTTGTATTTTTAACTAGATTACACTAAGAAATATATATATAAGGAAATTAGTACTATGAGCAAACAAAACAGCAAATAAAGGATATTATTAAAGATAATGATATAAATTCTTATACCTGCTTAATTATAGTTAATACTTTGTATTTTAAAGTTAATTCTAAAAAATAATTTTAGATATAATGATAGAGTAGTTTTTTTGGAGTTACCTTCTGTTGATGAGCAAATTCCTATTTAATAAGATTTGCTAAAAAAGAGCTATCTGTTTATTTACCATACTCTAGATTTGAAAAAACATTGTATTTAGAAGATATTTTAAGAAGTAATCTTGAAATAAGAGAGGCTTTTTCTTATTCTTCGGCTAATTTTAATGAAATCACTTTTGAGAAATATTTTCATATACTTAATGTTAAGTAGAAGGTGTTTATAGAAGTAAATGAGGAACTAGTTTTCTTTTAAACTATAGAAAAAATAGATTTAAAAAGGAGAATTAATAAAAAAACTATAAATCTCTAAAGGGGAAGAAAAAAAATTAAATAGAGTTTAAGTTTTTAAAAAGTAAATAATATTAATCATATGGATTCCTTTAAAAGCGAAGTATTGGAAATTAATATAAATAAAATTCATTGTGTTAATTGCGTTAATAATATTAAATCTAAAATAAAAAAATATGAAAATCAGATTGATTTTTTTCACATTGATTTAAATAGTTCTAAATTATTTATTTCCTTAAAAAATCAAGAAATTTTAGATAATATAAAAAAAGATATAGAATCTTTAGGTTATAAACTTGAGATACCTCCTAAGGATAGTATTTTTGGGATTTCAAAAAAAATTGAAAAAAAGAATCAATTGAAAAGCAAAGTATTTTTTTTTTGATAAAGAATTTATATTTATTTTATTTATAAATTTGTTATCATTTTTAGTTTTTGTTATTTCTATGTTTTTCCATAATTTATTGCTAAGTTCTAAAGTGGTTTTATTAATTGTGTTCTTTATTTCTAGTTTTGTGTATTTTGTAGGTGGCTATAGGTTTTTAAGGGATTCATTTTTTGCTATAAAAAATAAAACCCTTAATATAGATGTATTGATTTCTTTATCTACTACTTCCGCTTATTTTTATAATGTTTATAATCTTTTTAATGATATTCATATATATTATTTTGAAAGTTTATGTGTTATTATTGGAGTTATTTTATTAGGTAAGTATATTGAAAATAAATTAAAAACTAAAAAGATAGGTAGTATAACTAATTTACTAAGATATAAACCTAAAAAAGTATTATTATTTAAAAACAATGAAATAAAGGAAATTAATATTCAATCCTTAAAAGAAGGGGATATAATAGAGCTAAAAAATGGGGATTTTGTACCAGTTAATGGAGTAATAATAGAAGGTCAAAGCTTTAATTGATTTAAATTTTATTTATGGAGAATTTAATAGGATAGAGTTAAAGGTTAATGATAAGGTTCAGGCGGGGGCTTTAGTTATTAATGGAAATATAAAATTAAAAGCTATTGAAAGTTATGAGCAATCTTTTTGGTATTCCTTAGAATATTTGATAAAAAATATTTCAAATAAGGAAAGTAGTTATTTAAATTTTGTAGATAAGATAGCTGGTAATTTTGTTATTATTGTTTTCTCTTTAGCAATTCTAGGTTTAATTATTTGGAAATTTATTTTTAATAATAATGAAATGGCTTTTAAGAGTTTTATATCTACATTAATTATAGCTTGTCCTTGTGCTATAGGACTTGCATATCCCTTAGCTGTTAATAAAGGGATTATCCAAGCTATTAAAAAAAATATTTTACTTAAAGATATTTCTGCTTTTGAAAAAATTGTTAAATCTAAAATTTTTGTTTTTGATAAAACTGGAACTATTACTTCTAATAACTTTATTATCAAAGATATAATTTATAAAGGAGTAAGTAATAATAAAAATCTTGAGAATAATAATTTTAATGATTTTAATAATGATTTTAGTAATTTTGAAGTTAGTAATACTTTTATTAATCAAGCACTGTTTATTGCTACCTATAAATCTAATGATGTTTTGCCTAAATCTATTAATTCTTTTATTAAAGCTAAATATGGTTTTAGTTTATATAAATTGTAAAAAAATCATAAGATAATTGATTTTAAGGAAGTAGTTTCTAAGGGTATATTTGCTAAAGTTAATTTTAATTATAATAGTATGAATATTGAATATGAAGTATATGTCGGAAGTAAATCTTTTGTTTTCGAGTTTTTGAAAAAGTTTTTTGATACTGAAAAAGTAGAAGAGGAATTTAAAGCAATATCTAATAGTGATTGTTTAAGTATTTATTTTGTTTTATTTTTTAAATTTAGTAAAGGGGATTTGTTTTATATAGGGGTTATTAACTATCAAGAGGAAATAAGATCAGAAGTTTTTGAGTTAATTAATTATTTATAAAGATAATAAAAAAGAGATATATATTTTAACGGGAGGGGCTAAAGATTCAGCTATTTATTTAGCTAAAAATTTAAATATTAGTTTAAATAATGTTTTTTATGAGGTAAATAGTGTTAAAAAGTATGATATTTTATTAAATTTAAAGAAAAAAGGGAGTGTTGTTTTTGTTGGTGATAGAATTAATGATAGTATAGTTATAAAAGAAGCAGATGTTGCTATTTCTTTTGAATATGGTAATGATTTAACACAGAATTTAGCTGATATTATTCTTAAAGATATTTCTTATTTAAAAGATCTTTATTTAATAAGTTTAAAAACGTTTAATAAATTAAGATTTAATTTATTTTGGGTATTTTTTATAATATTTTACTGATACCTTTAGCTATGGGGATATTTTATAATATGGGGATATTTATTAATCCGATGTTAGCTTCTATATCTATGTCATTAAGCTCTATTTCTTTACTTATTTTTAACTTATTTTAATTAATTTATTCTAAAAAAATAATTATTATTTTTTAGGAGGTTTTTAAAAGAAATTATTTAATATTAAGATTATGAAGACAGTTTATTTGATTTTAGTAACGTTAGTAGGGATTTTAAGTTTAGTAGCGGTTTTTAATAGGGATATTTTTAGAGCTGCTACAGCTTTGGTTTTTGCGTTTATATTTTTAGGTGGTATCTATCTACTTTTAGCTGCTGAATTTTTAGCAGTTGTTCAATTAATTATATATGCAGGTGCTATTGCTATTTTGATTTTATTTGCTATAATGCATTCTCCTGCTAAGATAAAATCTTTAGAGGATGCTTCTCTTATTGACTTTAAACCCCATTATGTGTGGGCTTCTGTTTTATCTGTGTTCTTAATAATAACATTTCTTACATTATTTTTTATAATTTTTAAAGATTTATATTCAGTTGGTAAAATCACTATAAATAATATTAAATTAAGTTTATCTCATTTTGCTAACTCGTTTTTTAATATATATAAGCCAGATAATATAATAAATGGGGGTAAGTTTTTCTTGTTATTTGAATTAGCAGGAATTCTAATATTAGCTGCAATATTGGCTGCTGTTTCTATTGCTAAAAAAGATTAACTTATTTTAATTAAACTTTATTATAATTAAGGAAAAATTAAAATTGGAGGGATTATCTAATGGCTAAAAAGGCTAAATTAAAAACTAAAAGAGCACTAATTAAAAGATTTAAGATAACAGGTACTGGTAGAATCTTACATAAGCAAACTAATACAGGTTGTGGACATTTAAGAAGAAAAAAATCTAAAGCTACTAAAAGAAGACAGAAATTATATGTAGAAATCCCCAAATATGCCTATAAAAACTTATCCAATATCTTACCTAAATAATTATTATTAGTAATTACTATTACTCAAAATATATAATATCCTATTAAAGCTTAATGATAGTAAAATTAGTGGTAATAGATAATCAAAATAATAGTGAAATATATTCTGAAGAACATAAATTACAAGATCTAAAAAGTTTGAATGATTTAGCTGAGTTAGTTGCTAATAGAATCATTGAGTTAGAACAATCTTATCCTCCTGAAAAATACTCTATAGAACAAATTATTTATTATAACGACAAAAAATAATTTACTTGTAGTTTAGCTAAAGAATATATCTATCTCGATAAAAAAGAGCTTAAGCTTTTATAAGTTAATATAAGTTAAAGGTTTATATAATTAAGGATAATCTTTATTATTTTATTAGCTGCTTTAGTATCACCGAATTCATTAAGACTTAATTTTTTAGATAATATTTCATTATAAAATTTCTCTCTTTTAGAAATTAATGGATGATTATTATTGTATTTATTTATGAAATCTTTATAAAGGATGTTAAAATTATTTTTAAGAGTTTCAATCCATTCGGTTTCTTTTCTTAAGGTAATGGTGGGTACTTTTAGTAAATAAGCTTCTTTTTGTATCCCACCTGAATCTGTTAGTACTATGAAAGAATTTAATATTAGGAAAATATTATCTGTATATTTTACTGGATTTAGTATTAAGAAATTATTTAGTATATTGATTTTTAAATCATTTAGTATTTTTTTGGTTCTTGGGTGTATGGGAAAGATTATTTTTTTATTGTATTTCTTAGATATTTCATTTACAAAGATTAATAGCTCTTTTAGTATATTTTTATTCTCAGTATTCTCTTGTCTATGGATTGTTAATAAAATATAATCCAAAGGTGAAAGGTTTAGTTGGTTTAAAATATTTAGTTTATTATGATTTTTTTTTATTTTATTTAGAACTAAATGGAGTAAATCATACATAATATCGCCTGTATTTATTGCAATGGGGTTATTTATGTTGTATTGCTTAAAATTTATTTTGTTTATTTCTTTTAAGCTAATGAGCTTAGGGATGAGATTTTTAAAGCCTTCTTTTTTAAGATTTAGTATTGAGTTTTTTGTGGGACCTAATAAAAAGGTGGATATATTGTCTGTTAATATTCTATTTATTTCTTCGGGCATTAGTTTGTTATAGCTCCTTAAACCTGCTTCAATATGGGCAATTGGAATTTTTAGCTTTGAGCATACTATAGCTCCTGCTAATGTACTATTTGTATCTCCATATACTAATGCTATATCTGGATTTATTTTTAGGATTAATTCTTCTAATTTTTTTATCATTAAAGCGGTTTGCTCTCCTTGATTGGATATCGAACTATAGTCTATATCTAAATGGTAATCTATGTTTTCTATAATTAAATCTTCAAAAAATATTTTGGACATATTGTAATCATAATGCTGTGATGTATTGATAATTATATGTTTTATTTTATTATTTAATGTTTTTTGAAATTTATTAAATTGGTCGTAGATGGGTTTTAATTTTATGTATTGTGGTCTAGTTCCTATTATACTTACTATTTTTTTCATATTTTTAATTTTGTTAGTAATGTTTTAATTTTTTCTTTAGGTAATGGGATAAAATTTTCTGAAATTATGTTAAATTTGAGTAATTTTAACATATTTTGAAGTGATATACTTTTGGGTAATATTATACCTGGACTATCTAAGATTTTTATATTATATTCAATTGAAAACCATTGTAATGACTTAGTAGTTCCTACTTTATCCTCTACTTTAGCTTTAGATCTATTTACTAATTTATTAATAATAGTAGATTTACCTACATTTGGATAACCTATTATTAATACATTTATGAATAACTCTTTTTTAGCTATTTCTTTTAAAGTTTTTCTTAATTCTTTAATTTTATCTTTATTACCTACTATGAAAAAGATCTCTTTTAATTTAAATTTTTTTTTTAATTCATCTATGTTACTTTTTATATTATCTATGAAGTTTTTAAGTTTTTTTTGGATTATTTCATCTATTAAATCTGTTTTGTTTAAAAAAAATATAAGAAACTTATCTTTTAAATTAAACTGAGTTAAAATATCTAAGTCTAAGGTCAATTCAAATACCCTAGAATCTACTATATATATAATTGTATTTATTTTTTTTATGATTTTGTTAATTATTGTTATTGATTTTTTTACATGTAAAGGAAAAGAAAGTTTTATATTTAACTCATAATTTTCTGTTTCTTGATCTTTTTTATTATTATCTATTTCATTTGAATTTTCTTTTATTTCATTTTTGTTCATATATTTTATTATTACACATTTTTGAAATTAATCTTGTTAAATCTAAAAAGGAATAAAACTAAGTTCTAAGAAATTAAAATGGGGAAAAATGTTATTTATTTAAAAGATGGTTATTTATTAATTAAGATTTACAAGGGAGGAGTTTATAAAATGGATTTAAAGAGAACTTTTAAAGATTTAGATTTTTTTGATGTTGAACTTTATAAGTATAAAGTAGTAGAAAAAATAAATTTTTTGAGTATAGAGGAAAGAGAGGAGATCTTAAAAAAAGCTAATTATAATTTATTTAATATTCCTTCAAAATATATAACTATAGATTTATTAACAGATAGTGGTACTAATACTATAAGTGATTTACAGCTAAGTAATATGATGTTATATGATGAATCATATGCGGGTGCTAGTAGTTATGAGAGGTTTTTACAAGCTGCTAAGAACTTTTGTAATAAAGAATTTATTTTTCCAGTACATCAAGGTAGGGCTGCTGAAAAAATATTAGCAGAAATTTTAACAAAACCTGGGGATATCGTTATTAGCAATACTCATTTTGATACAGGATTCGCTATTTATAAACATTTCAAAGCTAATCCTATTAATATACCTACTCCTTATTATAAAGACGAAAAATATAATTTTAAAGGGAATATTGATTTAGAGAAGTTAGAAGAAATGTTAAGTAAAGAAAATGTTAGTCATGTTGTTATGACAATAACTAATAATGCACTTGGAGGACAGCCTGTAGATTTAGAAAATTTAAAACAAGCTTATAAAATTACCAAAAAATATAATAAAATATTTGTTATTGATGGTTGTAGAATAGCTGAGAATGCTATCCTTTATAAAAAAATAACTAATTCTAATAAAACTATAAAAGAAATTATACATGAATATACTAATTTTTGTGATATATTTTATATGAGTACTAAGAAGGATGGAATAGCTCATATGGGGGGATTTATCGCTACTAACGATGAATTATTAATTCCTAAGATTAGGCAATTGGTTATATTATATGAGGGATTCCCTACTTATGGGGGATTATCAGGGAAAGATATGGAGCTTATTGCTAAAGGATTAGAAGAAGCTTTGGATGAAGATTACTTGAATTATAGAATAAAGCAAGTTAGATTTTTAGGGGATTTGCTAAAAGATATGGGAATCCCTATAATAGAGCCGGTTGGAGGACATGCTGTTTTTGTTAATGCTTCAGAATTTATTAAGCATTTAAAACCTGAAGATTATTTAGGTCAAAGCTTAGTTATTGAGTTATATAGATTAGGTGGTATTAGGAGTGTTGAAGTAGGGTATCTTATGTATTCTAAGGACGCTATAATGAATTTAGTTAGGTTAGCTATCCCTAGAAGAACTTATACTTATAAGCATTTAGAATATGTAGCTTATATCTTTTCCCTAATTAAAGAAAATATAAATAATTTAAAGCCCTATAGAATTATAGAAGCAGATGAATTAGTACCTCATTTTACCGCTAAATTGGAACCAGTTTACTAATTACTTCTAATTGATTATCTAAAAACTACTGTAAAATATTTATATGAATCACTTTATTTTTTATAGCATAATTTTTTTGTTTAATTCCTATTTTATTTTTGATTACCTTATTAAAAGGCTATTTTATAATATAAGATTTATTGACATAATTTTATTAGAAATATTTCTGTTTTTCGTTTATATATTTCTTTTATTTTTATTTAGATTTTTTTTATTTGATAAAGCTAAATTAAAAATAACGGATTATTTATTTGTATTTTTTATTATTACATTTTCATTTTTTTTAGCTTATTATAACTTTAAGGATTATAAATATAGAATATTTCAGGTTTTAAAAAATAAAATAATAGATGGGTATTTTGAGTTTCAGGTTTGTAAAATCAAATCTAATTATGTTATTTTAAAAATTAATGAAGTATTTGATGATAATTATAATTATTTAGTAAATACAAAGGTAATTATTCCAAGGAGCAAATTAGAAAAAATTATAAACAATGAAGATAATTTTAAAAATAATTTTTTAATAGAAAATATAGGTATTTTTGCTTTTGCTTCTTTGGAATTTGTTAATCAATATAATAAAAAATTTGACTTTTATTTTTCAAATAATATTTTTTATAGGGTTAATTATTTTTATGATTTAAAAATTAAAGAAAATGATAATTTAATAAGTAATATTAGGTATTTTGTAAATAAGAAGTATAATGATTTTGGGATTTATTCAGATTTATTGAAAGGTATGGTGTGGGGGATAGATGATTTTAGTTATTATGAAAAACAGCAGTTAATTAGAAGTGGATTATATCATATGTTTGTAGCTTCTGGGGGAAATATATCTTTGGTTTTTAATTTCTCTTTTTATTTGTTATCTTTTTTATATTATGTTTTTCAGTATTTGTTTAAAAAAAATGCTTTTAATTATGGAAAAATTAAAAAGAATTTGAGTATCATACTTTTTAGTGTTATAATAGTATGGTTTTATTGTTTAATAGTTGGTTTTGATTATCCTTTACTTAGAGCTTTCTTAATAGCTATTATTACTAACTTAATTTTATTTAATTACAATTATAATGATGATATTTATTTCATTATTAAGTTGCTTTTTGTATTATTGATGATATTTATTATTATGGATTATAGATTTATTTATAATCTTTCATTTAAGATGAGTTTTATAAGTTTTATGGGAATATGTGTTTTAGGTAGTATTTTTAAAAGATGGATATTAAGTCTCAATTTTATTAATAAAATAAGTGGCTTTTGGGGTTTCATAGTCTATTATGTAATAGATAGTTTTGTGATGTCATTAAGTGCTAATATTTTTTTGTTACCTATTTTGATATCTTATTTTGGATTTGTTTCAGTATCTGGTATATTTTATAATTTAATTGCTTTGGCGATTTACCCAATTATATTTTATTTAGGTATTATTTATTTTATATTTGATTTTAATTTTATTTACCATCTGATTTATAATTTATTAGCTTTAATAGATTTTATAGTTAATCAAAAGCAATTGATTTGGTATTTTTAATTAAATAAAAATTAAATATAAAAATTAAAAACGAAATTAATATTTTTTTTACTTTTATTTAACAAAAAATTAACATTTTTTATTTAAAATATTAAATAAATAGACTACGAGGGGGTAAGTTTTTATGGATTTTAATAATAGTTTAAATAATGTAAATAATGCTCCTATTTTCAATTCTAACGTTAATAATATAAATAGTAATTTAAATAATAGTTTGTCTAATTCTAATTTTTCTGATCCATTTGATAAGTTATTAAATAGAGCTAATCAAAATATTAATCAAAATATTAATCAAAATTCTAATTTAAGTTCTAATTTTAATAATACTAATGAATTAGAAAACTATAAAAAAAGTGTAGAGAAATTGGATATAGAGCAATTAAGACAAGAAAGAAAAAGACTAGTAAATGAAATAGTAAGATTAATGAATGAAGGCAAAACAGAAGAACTAGATTTAGCTCAAAGAAAATATAAAATAGCTATGGAAGTAACTGATTCTAAATTAAATAACTTTTCTAATTCTTTACTTGCTAAAAATAATAATACCAATGGTGTTAATAATAATCAGGATATTTCAAAAGAAGATTTCTTAAAGAAATTACAAGAATCTGAGATTCTAAAGCCAGATTCTACTCCTGCTAGCACTATACCTATTCAAACAAATGAAATAATGTCTAAAACTGAAAATATTAACAATACATCTACTACAGTAGTTAATGCTAATCCTGATAGTAATGTAACTATTTTTAATTTAAATAATCCTAATAATATTAATCCTAATTCTTTTTCTTCTCCAATGGTACCTACTGGTATGGCTCCTTCTGGAATGGTAGGTAATCCTAATTTCACTCCTAATTTAAATAATTTAAATAATATTAATCCTAATTTAAATAATACCCCATTATTAAACAATCTAAGTAATTTAAATCAAAGTCAAGTAAATGGTTTATTAAATAATCCCAGTATGTTTAATAGTATGATGAATTTTGCAACTACTCCAGTTCATCCTTATTCTTCGTTAATGACAATGTACGGAATTTATGCTCCTAATTTGAGAACTAATCCTACAATGAATGCATTTTTAAATGGAGAATTGTATCCTCAGGATATGGCAGATTTAGGAGTTTGG
>Ga0080004_1135068_pt1 | contig 32265 bp, 33 predicted proteins | sample WasSprMetagenome_FD_69207 | JGI IMG/M metagenome (GOLD analysis project Ga0080004, IMG submission 69207) | Sulfidic aquatic microbial communities from Washburn Spring, Yellowstone National Park, USA - WS (SPADES assembly) (version 2) | ecosystem: Environmental > Aquatic > Thermal springs > Hot... | reverse complement strand
CGCACTTGAATGGGGTTCAAGTGGTCGGAGGTTCAAATCCTCTCGCCCCGACCAGCAGGGCCGGCGATGCACTCGCCGGCCCTTTGCATTTCCCCCCGCTCACAGCCCCCAGCTCAACCAGACCACCCCCACTGCCAGCGAACAAAGCGTGATGGGAACGCCGGCCCGCAGATATTCCATAAACTCCAGCCGGATGCCGTGGTTTTTCGCCGTCTCCGCCACAATCAGGTTGGCCACCGAACCGAGCAGGGTCAGATTGCCGGCGAATGTCGTCGCCATGGCCAGCGTCAGCCAGGCCTGCTCAGGGTTCGGAAAGCCGGGAATTAAGGGACGGAAGAGCAGTACCGCCGGCACATTCGAAACCAGGTTGCTCAGCACCACGGCGACCCCGGTCAGAGGTGCCACCCCGCGCTCTGCAATCGGCTGTGCCACGCGGAACATGGCCTCCGTGAAGCCGGCGCTCTCGATGGCGCCGGTAACGATGAACAGGCCGGAGAAAAAGACCAGCAGGGCGGTGTCCAGCTCCTTGAACACGCGCGCCGGCTTGAGCCGGCGGGTGATGAGCAGAAGGGATGCCGCCCCCAGTGCCGCCAGCGGGATGGGAGCGCCGGCCAGGAAAGCGGCCAGCATCACCCCGGTGGAGATCAACCCCTTGATGAGCAAGGGCCGATAGGTGCGCGCCTGCAACTGCACCGTCGCCGGCAGAGGTTCGCCGGAAAACTCGCGCGGATACAGCCGCACCAGGATCACCCAGGCGATGGCCAGCCCCATCAGCGAGACCGGCAGGAGCCGCGAGGTGAAGCGCAAGAAAGAGAGGCCCGATGCAATGCCGATAATCATGTTCTGCGGGTTGCCGACAATAGTTGCCGCCGAACCGATATTGGCCGCTGTCACCAATCCGATGAGGTAGGGAATCGGGTTGCGCCGCAGGGTGGTGGTGATTTCGATGACCAGCGGTGTGAACATCAGCACGATGGTGTCGTTCAGAAAGAGCGCCGAGAGCACGCCGGCGAAGAAAATGATCAGCGCCAGGAGCTGTCGGGCAGAGCGCGCCCGCCGCACCACGTAAGAGGTGACGAGCTGGAAGAAGCCGGCCAACCGCAGGTTGACGTTCACCACCATCATGGAGAACAGGAGCACCAGCGTGTTCATGTCCAAGGCCGCATAGGCGTGCTCCAGGGAGATGGCGCCGGCGCAGATAAGTGCAGTAGCACCCACCAGCGCGATCGTGGCGCGGTTCATCCGCAACCAGGGATAACGTCCGATCGCGACCCCGATCAGCGTAATGACAATGATGCTCAGCCAGGTAATCTGCAGCGCGGACATACCAGACCAACCCTCAAACCGGATTTGAGCACAACGAAAGGCAATTATAGCACAGGGGAGACAGGGAGAGAAAAAGCGAGGAGGCCAAAATTGTCCCCATCCCCTATCCCCGGGCGGCCCTGCCCCGTCCAAAATGGCCGCATCACCCCATCCTGTGGTATAATGCCGGCCGTGCAGATTGACGCCAACGAGGTGAACATGTTCTGCCGCATCAGTGGAATATCCTGGCTCTTCATCGCCGCCGGCATCGTGCTGTGCGGGCTGTCCTTGAGCGCCTGCCGGCCGGCGCCCACCCTGCCGCCCACCGACACCCCCACCGCGCCGGCCGCCGTGACAGAGCCGGCCGTCACCGCCACGCCCACGCCGGCGCCCCTGACGCCGCTCCCGACCGCCACACCGACCATCACCCCGACGCCGGTCATTTACGTGGTCAAGCCGGGCGATAATCTCATCGCCATCGCCCGCATCTACGGCGTCACCGTGGAGGCCATCCAGGAGGCCAACGGCATCCTGGACCCCCGCCGGCTCCAGATCGGCCAGGAACTCATCATCCCCATGGATGAATCGGCCCTGCGCACACCGCCTACTCCGACCCCGACGCCCCTGCCCTTCACCATCACCGGCGTCAATTTCCAGCGCTCCCCTTCCGGCATACTCTGGTGCCTCGGGGAAGTGGAGAACACCGCCGGCGTGGACCTGGAACAGGTGCAGGTCGGCGTCTCCCTCTTTGACGAAAAGGGCCAGCTCCTGGCGTTCACCACCGCCTTTGTCGAGCTGGATGTTCTGCCCCACGGCGCGAAGGCGCCCTTTGCCGCTTCGTTCGATAACCCGCCAGAGCGCTTCGCCACCTATCAGTCGGTGCCTCTGCGCGGCCTGCCTCTCTCGCATCCGGAGACCTATTACCTGGACCTGGAGGTCAGCGACCTGGCCGGCGAAAGTCGCGGCCATGCCAGCTACCACATCGCCGGCCGCGTGCGCAACATTGGCGATGAAACCGCGGCGCGCGTGCGCCTGGTGGTCACGGCGTACACCGATGAGGGGAAGGTCGCCGGCGTGCGGAAAGTCGCGCCGGCGCAGGACACCCTGGCGCCCGGGCGCTCCAGCGATTTCGAAGTCCATCTGCTTTCCACCGCCGGCAGTGTGGTGACCTACACGGTGCGGGCAGAGGCCCTGCGCCAATCGCTCACGCCCACACCGACCCCCCAGGAGTGAACCACATGATCCGCGCCGTGCTCCTTGACCTGGACGGCACCCTGTTGGATACCCGTCTCGACCAGTTCATACCTCAGTACATCCGGGCGTTCGCGGCGTTTATGTCCCCCTGGATGCCGGCGGAGGCCTTTCAGGAAGCCCTCATGGCCGGCACGCGCGCCATGGTCGCCAACAACGGCTCGGCCGAGACCAATGCCCAGGTCTTCTGGCGCGTCTTCAACGCCCGTTCCCCGCTGTCCCGGGAAGAGCTTGCGCCGGCAGTGGACCGCTTCTATGCCGAGGAGTATCCCAAACTGGCGCGCTACGTCCGGCCGCGGCCGTCTGCCCGCCCCCTCGTGCAGGAGCTCCTGGCCCGCGGCTGTAAGATCGTGCTGGCCACCAATCCGCTGTTTCCGGATACCGCCATCCGCCAGCGCATGGGCTGGGCCGGCGTCGCCGATTTGCCCTTTGACCTGATCACCACCTACGAGAACATGCATGCCACCAAGCCAAGCCCGGCCTATTACCGCGAGATCGCCGCATTCCTCGGCATTCCGCCGGCTGTCTGTCTGATGGCCGGCGACGACCTGGCGATGGACGGCCCGGCCGTTTCCGCCGGCATGCGCTTCTTCCATGTCACCGAGGAGCCGCCCTTCAGCCACGAGCGCGGCAGTCTCGACCATTTTTACCAGCTTGTGAAAGAGGGATGGCTGGAGAAATGGTGAAAGGGGGACGAACCATCTCTCCATCGGACCCGATCCGCCGGCTGATCGCCGACAAGATGGGGATCGAGCGGGGACTGTGGCATCGTGTGCGGCCGGCATCCCATCCCTTCGACAGCCAGTGGGCGCCGGTAGAGCGCTGGGCAGAATATCTTCGCCGGCTTCCCGCCGGCATGATCGCTTTCCTGGCCGGGCACCGGCACGGCCGTCTGCTGGTCAGCCACCGCACCGCCTATATCCCCGGCGCGATCGAGATCGCCGGCCAGACCTGCTCCCACGTCTGCCTGTGCGACATCCGCCAGCTCGACACGCCCTTCGCCGGCATCTGGGTCGCCGCCCAACTGCTCGACCACCTGTTGGGCTGTGACGGGGAACCGGACGGGCCCTGGCTGTCCGACGGCGGCGGGATCACGCCGGCCCTGCAGGAAGTCGGCCGGCGCGTTCAGGAGCTTTATGCCCTTGGCTATGGGATGGACGAGGAAAGCCGGCAGAACCCGCGCCAATACCTGGCCCGCTCCCTGGCCTGGTATGTGACCGACCGGCGCGCCCTGAATGCCGCAGACCCAGCCGTGGAAAGGCTTCTCAAGCATACCCTCATGGACGAGCGCTTCTGGAAGGAAATCCTGGAGGCATCGCGCGGAAGCTCCCATCTCGCCCGGTGACAGTCACACCGGGAGGACCACCTTTCCCCGAGGGGGCATCATCCGTTATCCGGATAGTTCTCCAGCCAGGCGCGCTGTTGGCTGGCGTACCAGACCTGCCCCAGGTTCACCAGATAATGGGCGAGGAAGCATGGGAGGATGCTCTGCCGCCAGAGAAAGAGGCCGGCGAACAGCAGTCCCAGCGCGCCGGCGGCTGCCATCCCCAGCCGGCCCTGCGCCAGATGGGTGATCCCGAAGATCGCCGATCCCACCAGCGCCGGTATCGCCGCCGGCAGCCAGCGGGAAAATCCCCCCACCCAGATGGCGCGGAAGAGCAGTTCCTCGCTCAAGGCGGTCAAGCAGAAAGCAAGGGGGACGAACAGCCATTCCCTGCGGGAGCGCGGCAGGATGGCGCGCATCAGCGCCGGCGAGTATATCCTCGGCCCCCATTTCCGCACACATACCTGCACCAGCCAGTTGAGAGGCGCCGGCAGGGCCAGCCCGATGCCTGCTCCCAGCGCCGCATCCAGCTTCCAGTCCATGCTCTGCAGGCCGAAGCGCGCCGGCGGCAGGCCGCTGATGCCCATCAACCCCAGGCACAGCAGGATCAGCATGCCGTAGGCGGCCAACTGGGACGGATGCACCAGCAGATTGATGTCCAGACGCCATTGGCGAAGCCAGCGTGCGGTGGCCAGCGCCAGCGCGCTGATGCCGGCCGTCAGCGCCAGTGAACCTGCGATAAATACGCCGGCCCGCACCCACGTCAACATAGGCACCTCACTGCGCCGGCGTCAGGGCGTACCAGTACGGCGCCGGCTCAGTGGTCGCCGGCGCCAGCGCGCTGACAGCGAGCACCGCCCGGCGCACCTGCCGGCCGAAGCCCTCGATGCGAAACGTGCCCCTCTGCGACGCATCCAGCTCCAGCCGCGCCACCGCCGGCGTCTCATCCGCCCCCCATGTGATCACCTGCACCAGATACCGTTGAGGGAGCACATTATCGGTACGGATGAAGCCCTGGGGCTCCCAGCCGCCGCCCCCCTCTTCAAAGTCCTCGGTATAGCCGATCTCCGGGATGCGTACGTCGTCCAGGAACAGCCCGGGATGGTTGACGGAGTCATCGGTGGTCATCTCAAAGCGGAGCAGGATGACCTGGCCGGCGAAAGGCGTCAAGTCCACCTCCTCCTCCACCCAGACAGGCGTCGTCCCCCCGCCGCTCGTCCCGGTATAGGCCGGCCCGAAGCTGTTGCCGTGCGGGTTGGAGGTCACGCTGTGCCGGCCGGCCAAAATGTGCCAGCTCCTGCCGCCGTCGGCCGAAACCTCGGCATAGGCATAGTCCCAGTCCGGCTCAATGTCGTACCACAGCCAGGCCTGCAGGGTCGCCGATTGCACGTTCCGCAGGTCGAACTCCCGCGTGAGGCTGGAACTGCTGTCGTCGCCGCGGTTGGACCACCACATCCACCTGCCGCTGTGCGCTGAAAGGGGAGCCAGGCGCGTCTCCGGCACGCCGCGGAAGCTCAGCTCCAGGTCCTCGCCGGCCCCTCCTTCCAGCAGGATGTAATCCACGCCGTAGGGGCGCACCGACCCGTGCCCCTGCGCCGGGTAGGCGTGATGCTGGGCCGCCGGCGCCGGCGCGTCCAGCGCCAGCCCCTGGTACTGGTACACACCTGTGCCGCCGGCGGAATCCAGGTAATTGGCCACCGCCCAGTCGGCAAAGAGGCTTTCGAAGCGTTCCGGCCGGCCCAGCTCCATCAGCACCGCGTCAAAGGCCGCCGAACCGTTGGCCGGCGAGGCGACGATGCGCCGGAAGACCTCCGGTCCCAGCCGTTCCAGCGCATAGTCCAGGAAGAGGAAGCCGGCGCCGTAGTGGGGGAAGGGGGATTCATCGCCGATGGCCCAGGCGGTCAACTGCGTATCGGTGCTCCCCAGATAGGCGCGAATATAATGCGGCACGGCGAAGCCGTTCAGGTGCTCCGCCAGCACCGAAAGCCCTTCGTTCATCCAGGCGTCCTCGTTGCGGTCCACATGCCACTGGATCATGTGCTGGAACTCATGGGCCAGCGTGGCGTCGTAGGCATCGGTGCCCGGCCGGCGGGCGTTCAGGTTGATGAAGAAGATCTCGCGCTCGTTGCTGTACGGGTTGACGGCGCGCGGGAACTCGCTGGGGCTGTAGAAATAGCCGGCCACCCCGGGCACCGCCCCATTAAACACATGGATGCGCGGGTCGCTGTCCACGCCGGGCGTCCATTCGGAGCCGAAGAAGCCCCGATTGGTGGGATATATCTGGCGGTCAAAGCGCTCCGCGGAGCGCCGCAGGTCATCCTCCGGCACATCAAAGCCGTCCTGCACCCACATGTAGAGGTGGTCGGAGATATAGCGCAGGGTGGCGGTGACGGCGTAATGGGCGCCGGCATTCTCATCCGTGATCCAGAAGGTGTCCCTATCCCCCAGGCGGTAGGCCGGCGGGGTCGCGTGTGCGATCGGCGATATCAGGATGCCCGGCTGGGAGAAGCGCTGTGCCAGGGCGATGGGATCCCGCGCCGGCATCTCCGCCCTCCGCAGTGCCTCGATGGTGGAGAGGGTGGGAGTGGCCGTCGGGCTGGGGATGAGCGTCGGTGTAAGGGTAGGAGCGGGGGTATGGGTGGGTGCGGCCGATGGTGTGGGAGTCGGTGACGCGGCCGGCGTCGGTGTGGCGGCGATCGGTGCCGCAGTTGGCGCGGCCGGCCCGGCCCGGAAGTGCCCAACCAGCCAGATGCCGGCCAGCACCAGGCATAGAAAGAGAAGCATGTACAGGATACGCCGGCGCGCCAATGGTCTCATACCAGCCCCAGATGGTTATCTCGAAAACGTCGCGGGTGGCCGTCACCCGGGTGATAAGACCATTATACCATAAGGGAGAGGGGAGGATGTAACGGGGCTCACCCGCCGGCCCGCTCGACCAGCACCAGGTCGGAGCTGTGCTCGGGGTCGAATGGCTCGCCCTGCATGGAGCCGTAGAGCGCGAGGTCGGCGAAGCCGGCGTCGGCACACGCCGGCAGGAGCTGTGCGCTGGTCAGGGGGAGGAGCAGGGTGCTTTCCATCTGGCAGGTATCGCCGGCCGGCGAGCGGTGCACCATCACCATGTTGAAGCGCAGGCGGCCGTCCTCCAGAAAATCGTAATAGCGGAAGAAGAGCCATTCGTCCTCTCCCGCTGTGTGGACCTGTGGGGGCAAAAAGCGCTCGCGCCGGCGGAGCACCATGTCGAAGTTGCGCTGTTGGAGCAGAAGCAGTCCGCCCGGGCGCAGGACCGCCCGGAAGTCGCGCAGTACAGCGGTCAAATGGGCCAGGTCGTTCACATGGGGGATGGAGTTGCCCAGACAAAGGAGGGCATCAAAGGGGCCGGCGGTCTTTTCGGCCAGCTCGCCGAAGCCGGCGGCCACAAACTTGGCATGGACGCCGGCCTGTTCGGCGTTGCGGCGCGCCACCTCCACCATGGGCTGGCTGAGGTCGGCCCCGACAACGTCAAAGCCGGCCTTCGCCAGGGCGATGGCGTGCTGGCCGGTGCCGCAGGCGGCATCCAGCACCCGGCGCGCGCCGGCGTCCGCCAGCAGTTTTTCCAGAAAGGGCAGTTCGAAGGGCAGGCGCGCCGGCCAATCCACAAAGCGGTCATATACCACACTGAGCTGGTCGTACAGGGGGACCCGGCTCATGCCGCTCCCTTGGCCGGCGTGGAATCCGCGGCAGGATTCGGCCGCTCCTTGACCAACTGCTGGTACTTCTGGGCGCCGATGCACTGCTCCGCGTATTTGCACCAGTCAATGCAGGAAGCCCCGCGCTCGCGCGATACGATTCGCCGGCAGGAGGGACAGCGCGCCAGCAGTTCATCGGACCAGATTTCAACTTCCGCGTGGCAGTAGGGGCACTCGATATATTCCGGCTTCACGTCCTTGAATATGTTTGCCCCAGGACACCCCTTGTACAGCGCCATGGCAGGCTCCTTTCCCGGCGCCGCGCCGGCCGCCGGCCCTTATCCGTGAATCAGGATGGGCAGGCAGTGTGTGCAGACCCACAGGCTCTGGCCGGCCTTGCGCACCGGCAGAAGCGCCTGTGTCTCCTCGCTGGCCCCACAAATGAAACAGCGCTGAGCGATATATACCCTCCCGCGCTCCTCCATGCGCTGATGCGCGGCCTCCTCGTCGAAGGCCGGCGCCTCGCGCACCTCGATGGACAGCGCGCCGGTCGGGCACACCGAAAGGCAGAAGCCGGCGCCGTCGCACAGCTCCTCCCGCACCACGCGCGCCTTGCCGTTCACCAGCTCGATGGCGCCCTCGGCGCAAGGGGTGACGCACAGTCCACAGCCGTTACACAGGCTTTCGTCAATGCGCACAATCTGCCGCTTCGTACGGGTATGTATATGCTCCATGATGTTATGGCTCCTCAGTGATCGTCTGCATGGATTCCTGGCCGCGGGCCGCCGGCGCGATGACCACCTCGAAGTAGAGCGAGACCGCTCCCTCCGGGCAGACGTCCTCGCACACGCCGCAGTAGGTGCACTGTTCGCCGGCGCTGAAGTGCACGCGCCCTTCCACAATGCTCACCGCATGCGACGGACAGCGCTCCACACACTCCCCACAACCCGTGCAAATATTCTCGTCAACGACTGGTAATACGCTCGGCACCCGGTTCATGGGCATCCCTGTGTCACTCTTTAATTGATATTGTACCGTTATTCCATGCAAAGTGCTGTGACTTTGGTCACATCGCGCAGGCGATCCGTTCCAGTCCTTCGGGGTCGAGGATGATGATGCGGTGCCGCTCAACCCGTATCAGTCCCTGTTCCTCGAAGCGCTTCAGGGTGCGGCTGACGACCTCCCGCACAGTGCCCAGCCGGCTGGCCAGCTCCTGTTGGGTAAAGCGCGGCGCCGGCCCCTGGGGCTCGCCGGCCATCTCCAGCAGTAAGCGCGCCAGACGCTCCGCCACCGTGCGCAAGGAGAGGTCTTCGACCAGCGCGGTGAAGCGGCGCAGGCGCGCCGCGAAATCCACCAGCACTGCCTCCGCCAGGGGCGGGTAGGCCCGCAGAAGGTGCCAGAAATCCTCCCGATGGAGCACGTAGAGGATCACGCTGGTGCGGGCGATGGCGGTGGAAGGGGTGGGCCGGCCGTCTATCACCGCCACCAGATTGAACACATGGCCGGGGAAAAGGTCCATCAGGGCCTGCTCCCGGCCGTCGGGGGAGAAGCGCGAGATGCGCACCTGTCCGTGCGCGATGAAGTACACGGCCGCCGGCGGGTCCCCCTGCATGACGATCATGCTGTCGCGGGCGAAGCGCCGCACGACGATGCAGTCCGCCACCCGCTGGCGTGCCCGTTCGTCCAGGCCGGCGAAATAGGGGTGCCGGGCCAAGAATTGGAGTATCTCTTCTCTGCCCGTACCGGTCATTGCCCTGGGGCGTCCCCTTTCTCCTCCGCTGAGGCTTCGGCGTTCAGCGCATCCAGCAGGGCGAGGAGCTGTTCGTTCGGCGGGATGTCCTTCATGGAGTCGCCGAAATGCTGAAAGCGGATCCGGCCCTGTTTGTCCACCAAAAGGGTCGCCGGCATCCGGCCGAAGCCGGTCAGCTTGATCTGCTGGCGGTACAGCTTTGCCACGCGATGGGTCGGGTCGGCCAGGCCGGGGAACGGGATGTGCTCCGTCTCCCAGTAGCGCCGAAAGGCCTCCTGGTTCTCCGGCCCGATGGAAAGGATCTCGGCATCGCGCCGCTGGAACTCCTGGTACTCGTCGCGCAACTGCGCGAGGTGCCGGCGGCAGTACGGTCATATGAAGCCGCGGTTCAGCACCAACAGCACATGCTTTTTCCCCCGAAAATCGGACAGGCGCACCTCGTTCCCCCGAGTATCCTCCAGGGCGAAATCGGGCGCGATATCGGTCTCCAAACGCGCTTTCGCCATGGATGCACCTCCTTACACCCGCCGCCACAGCAACCGATTATCGGAAACCTCCACGGCCGCCCAGCCGGCCCGCTGACAGGAGGTCAGCACAGCCAGCACGGTCGTCTGGGCCAGCAAATATGACACCGGTTGGCTGATGGTCAGCCCCAGGGCGCTGGCCGCATACCGCAGGACATCCGCCGGCCCGGCCGGCTCCCGGATGGCCTCCAGGCACAGATCCCGGATGCGCAGTAACCGCTCCCGATTGGCAGTGATGGCTTCCTGCGGCGATTGTACCGCCGGGCCGTGGCCGGGCGCAAACCAGCAGTAGCCGGCGGATTCCAGCCTCGCCAGCGCCTCCAGGGCGGCGTCCAGGTCCACGCAGAACGGGATGCCGTGTTTGGCCACCAGATCGGGCGGGAAGAAGGCATCGGCGGTGTAGCAGACATCCCCCCAGACCACGCCCACCTGCTCCACCGCATGGCCGTATAACGGGATGATCTCCAGCCGGAAGGGGCCGATTTCCAGCATGCCCGGCTCCATCTCCTGCGCCACTGGACAGGGCTTCGCCAGGGTGAACTTGTGCTGAAGCTCCTCGATGGGGGCGGCACCGCTGTACAGGTACAGCGGTTCCCAGATGGGGTGGCGCACGATGCTGGCCTCAAAGGGCGAGGCCAGCACTGGGATGTCGCCGGCGCGCCGCGCCAGGAAGGACGCGCCGCCGGAATGGTCCGCGTGGGCATGGGTGATGAGCAGGGCGATGGGCCGCGCGCCCAGTTTCTCCACCGCCTGTGCGATATCGGCGGCCGCCGAACGGTCCAGGCCGGCGTCGATGATGAGGGCCTGGCCCTCCTGCACCAGGATGCCGGCGTTGGAACCGCTCTGCCAGTGATATGCCCCCGGGGCCAGCTCTCGCAGTCCTGCCATGGTGTCCTCCTTGACAGCGGATGAAGGTCAAGAAAAAGCCCCGACCGGTCGGGGACTGTGGGTCGGGGCGCATATGGGCGCGGGAAGGGCTTGCTATGCCTCGCCGAGATAAGCCGCGCGCACCTGCGGGTTCTCGCGCACCTCGGCCGCCGGCCCGGACAGCACGATGCGCCCGGTCTCCAGCACATACGCCCGGTGTGCCACCGAAAGAGCCATATTGGCGTTTTGTTCCACCAGCAGGATGGTCATGCCCTGCTGGCTGATCTCGGTGATGGTCTGGAAAATGCTCTCCACCAGGATGGGCGCCAGGCCCATGGAAGGCTCGTCCAGCAGGAGCACGCGCGGCCGCGCCATCAGCGCCCGGGCGATGGCCAGCATTTGCTGTTCGCCGCCGCTGAGGGTGCCGCCGAGCTGATTGCGGCGCTCCTTCAGGCGGGGGAACAACTTGAAGACCCGCTCCAGGTCTTCCTGGATGCCGGCGCGGTCCCGGCGGGTAAAGGCACCCATGTCCAGGTTCTCCATGACGGTCAGCCGGCTGAAGATCTTGCGGCCTTCCGGCACCTGCGCGATGCCCAACTGCACGATCTCATGGGCCGGCAGATGATGGATGGGTTGGCCGTCAAAGATGATACTGCCCTCGCGAGGATGGCGCAGGCCGGAGATGGTGTTCAGGGTGGTGGTTTTGCCGGCGCCGTTGGCCCCGATGAGCGCCACAATTTCCCCCCGATCCAGCTCGAACGAGATGCCCTTGAGGGCATGGATATGGTCATAATAGGTATGGATATTATGGACTTCCAGCAGGGCCATTCAGGCGACTCCCTTGCCAAGGTAAGCTTCGATCACGCGCGGGTTACAGCGCACCTCCTGAGGGGTGCCTTCGCAGATCTTCTCGCCGAAATCAAGCACGGCGACGATGTCGGAGATGCCCATGACGACGCGCATATCGTGTTCGATGAGCAGGATGGTGAGATGAAGCTCATCGCGGATGCGGCGGATAAACGCCATCAGCTCTTCCGTTTCTCGCGGGTTCATGCCGGCCGCCGGCTCATCCAGCAGGAGCAGGCGCGGCTCGGAGGCCAGGGCGCGCGCCAGTTCCAACCGGCGCTGTTGGCCGTAGGGCAGGTTGTGGGCGAACATGTCGCCGTAGCCGCTCAGCCCCACGAAGTCCAGGAGCTGATGAGCCTTATCCAGCGCCTCCTGTTCCTCGCGGCGGGTGCGCGGCAGGCGGAAGAGGGCGCCGGCCAGCCCGCTCTTCAAGCGCGAGTGCTGTCCCACCAAGATGTTCTCGATGGCGGTCATGCGCCCGAACAGCCGGATGTTCTGATAGGTGCGCGCGATCCCCAGCGCGGCGATCTGGTCGGGGCGCAGGCCCACCAGCGAGACGCCGTCAAAGATGATGCGGCCGGCCTCCGGGCGGTAGAAACCGGAAATGCAGTTGAACAGGGTGGTTTTGCCGGCGCCGTTGGGGCCGATGACGCTGAAGATGCTCCCCTGCGGCACTTCCAGGTCCACCGCCGAGACGGCCACCAGGCCGCCGAATTGTTTGGTGACGCCGTGGAGTTCCAGGATGTTCACGAGCCCACCTCACCCTCGACAAGTTCCGCCGGCGCCTCTTCGAGCGCCTCTTCCTCCGGCCGCGGGCGCTCCAACTGCGGCCGGGAAGCCGGCCACAAGCCCTGCGGACGCACGATCATCATCACCACCAGCAGGGCGCCGAAGACCAGCACGCGGTAGTCTTCCAGTTCGCGCAAGATCTCCGGCAGGCCTTTCAGCACGAACGCACCCAGGATCACGCCCGGGATACTGCCCATGCCGCCCACGATGACCAGGGCCAGCACGTTGATGGAGACCAGCAGGACGAAGTCCTCCGGGCCGGTGAAGGAGTTGCGGGAGGCGAAGATGGCGCCGCTGAAGCCGGCCATGGCCGCGCCCATAGCGAAGGCCATCAGCTTGTACTTCAGGGTATAGATGCCCATGGCCTGGGCGACCTTCTCGTCCTCACGCATGGCGCGCCAGGCACGCCCCACGCGCGAGTGCTCCAGCCGGCGGGTGATGATAATGGCCAGGATAACGCCGATCAGGATGAAGTAAAAGAAGTAGAACTCGTTGCCGATGTCTTTGCCGAACAGCACCGGGTGCCCCACATTGCGCACGCCGCGCGGCCCGCCGGTGAATCCCGTCAGGACATCGCTCTTGGAAAGGATGCGGATGATCTCACCGAAGCCCAGCGTCACAATGGCCAGGTAGTCGCCGCGCATGCGGAGCACGGGGATGCCCAGCAGGATGCCGGCGATGGCCGCCAGCAGGACGCCGATGGGAAGCGCCAGCCAAAAGCTCATCTGAATGTGGTGCGGCTGGGGAGCGGTCAGCAGTGCCATGGTGTAGGCGCCCACAGCGAAAAAGGCCACGTAGCCCAGGTCCAACAGGCCGGCCATGCCCACCACGATGTTCAGGCCCAGGCCCAGGATGACGTAGATGCCCACCGTGCCCAGGTTGTAGTTCCAGTACTGGCCCAGGAAGAAGGGAGCGATCAACAGCAGGACCATGAAGACACCCATGAGCACGCGCCGGCTCAGGGGGTTACTGCTGACCTGGGCGACGGCCGGGATTTCCAGCAGACGCTCGCGCAGGCTGACGGTGCGCTCGCCGCGCGCCAGCCGCGCCGCATGCACGCGCAGGCGCCATTCCCGCCAGGCCGCGCCGGCCAGGGCGCTGACCAGCAGTACCCCGCCGATGAACCCCGCCGCCGGCAGTGGGGCAAGGCCCAGCGTCAGCGCGGCGATGGACTCCTGGCTCATCTGGGTGAGCCAGGCGCGCAGGTCCACGCCGGCCTGGGTTATCGAAGCGAGAAGGTACAAGGCCGCTCCTGCCAAGGCGCCCTGGATGATGCCGGCGCTGGCGCCGGCCAGCAGGGCGTTCCCCCAGGAGCGCGCCTTCATCTGGCCCACGGCGCGGGAGCCGGCCCACAGCCCCAGCAGGACGACCATCAGCCAGACGCCCGGCCAGTGCGCCGGCACGTAGAACCAGCTCTGCAGGAGCCGGCCCATCAACATATGCACGCCGATCAGTATCAGGAAAATCGTCACGATGGCGGCGATCAATCCCGTCCGAATTCCAGTGCGCAAACCCATGGATCCCCTCGTCACGCAGACTTCTGGCGAACCCGCCGGCTAGACCTTTTCCTCGGCCAGCACCTCGCCCAAGATGCCGGTCGGCCGGAAGATGAGCACCAGCACCAGCACGGCGAAGGCCAGCACGTCCTTCAACTGGAAGGGCATATCCAGGACAGCCGGCGCCAGCGATTCCGCGATGCCCAGCACGATACCGCCGAGCATGGCGCCGGGGATGTTGCCGATACCGCCCAGCACCGCGGCGGTGAAGGCCTTCAAGCCGGGGATAAAGCCCACATAATGATAGATGATGCCGTTGTGCAGGCCCCACATGACGCCGGCGGCGCCGGCCAGCACCCCGCTGATGGCGAAAGTGTTGGCAATGACCCGGTCCACATCCACGCCCATCAGCGCGGCCGCCTCTTTATTCTCCGCCACGGCGCGCATGGCGCGGCCCAGCCGGGTGCGCTGTACCAGCAGGTACAGGCCAATCATCAATACCACGGAGAAAGCAAAGGTGAGCACGCCGGTATAGGTGATGCTGACGGGTTTGCCGGCGATGTCCAGCACCCAACCGACGTTCCGCTCCAGCGCCGGCGGGTTGCTGTAGGTGCGGCGCATGGAGCCGAACATCAACTGGGCGGCGTTCTGCAGGAAAATGGACGCGCCGATGGCGCTGATGAGCGGCACCAGGCGTGGGGCGCCGCGCAGAGGGCGGTAGGCGATGCGCTCCAGGGAGATGCCCACCAGCATGGAGACGGTCATGCCGGCCAGGAAGGTGATGAGAATGGCCAGCACCGGCTGACGGGCGGAGAAGCCGGAGGCGGCGAAAGCCTCCAGCACGAAGTAGCCGGCGAAGGCGCCGATCATCATCACCTCGCCGTGGGCGAAGTTGATCATGAACAGGATGCCGTACACCAGCGTGTAGCCCAGGGCGATGACGGCGTACACACTGCCGATGATCAGCCCGGAGATCGCCAGGCGCGCCCACGTCTCCGCTCCGTAGGCTTGCCTCGCCAGCACGCCGTAAAACCGGTAGGCGAAAAAGGCCAGCACCAGCAGGCCGATTCCCAGGCGCAAAAGGAGCCCAAGGCTGACCTTGCGCTCCTTCACCCGGGCAGTTCTCAATTTGCTTGATTCTGCCGCAACATTCATGCGATTGCCCCCAACCAGTATGGAGCGGCTCTGCCTTACTGGGATAAGGGGACGGCCAGGCCCGCCGGCCCTGCCGTCCCCTCATACATGCGGAAGGTTATTCCGCCACGACCCACTTGCCGTCCTTGACCACCATGAACTGGATGCTGGCCGCGGCACACTCGCCCACCTCGGAGCAGGTGATGGTGCCGGTCAGGCCAGGGAAGTCCTTGGTGGCGCGCACCGCATCCGCCAGCGCCTTGCGCGGGATGGCCAGGGAGCCGTCGGCCTGCACGACCGCGACCTTCTCCAGGGCCGCCAGGATGATGGCCATGGCGTCATGTCCGTGCGGGCTGAAGGGGCTGAGCTTGCCCTGCTCATCGCCGTAGCGCTCTTTGTAGCGGGCGCGGAACTTCTCGAAGGCCTCGGACTCGGGGATGGGCACGTAGGTGGAGTAGGTGCCTTCTGCGGCCTTGCCGGCCAGCTTCAGGTAGTTCTCGCCGTAGGTGCCGTCACAGCCGAAGAAGATGACGCCCTTCAGTCCGGCGGATTCCATCTGCGAGACCAGCACTGCGGCGTCGGTGTCATAACCGCCGAAGTAGATCAGCTCGGGGCCCAGAGCGGCCACAGCGGCCAGCGGGGCGCTGTAGTCGGTCTCGCCCGGGGTGATGGCCTGGGTGCCCAGCACTTCGCCGCCCAGCGCCTTGAAGGCCTCGGCCATGACGCCGGCCAGGCCCTGGCCGTACGCACCGCCGTCGTGCATGGTGACGACCTTGCGCACGCCAAGCTTCTCATAGATGTACTTGGCGGCGAACTCGCCCTGCATCTTGTCGGTGAAGGCCACGCGGTTGAAGACCTTCGAGCCCAGCTCGGTCAGGGTCGGGTTGGTGGCGGAGGGGGAGACCATGACGATGCCGGCCTTCTCGTAAATGGGGATGGAGGCTTCGGTCTCGCCGGAGAAAATGTGCCCGACGATGCCCACCATCTGCGGGTCAGAGGCGAACTTGTTGGCGACCGCCGCACCCTGTTCCGGGGAGCCCTGGGTATCCTGGGTTACGAACTCGACCTTGAAGCCCTTGACCTCGGGATGCTCCTCGAGGGCCAGCTCGGCGCCGCGCGAGATGTCGATGCCGAAGTTGGCGTAGTCGCCGGTCAGTGGGCCGGCCAGGCCGATCTTGATGGTCTTGCCGGCGGGGATGACTACGACGCCCCACTCGTCGGTGACCTGAGCCGCTGGTTGTGCGGGGGTGGCGGTCGGCTCAGCCTGCGCCGGAGCCGGCGTGGCCGTGGGCGCTGCTTCGGTGGCCGGCGCGGCCGTGGGCGCGGGGGTGGCCGCCGGCGCGCAGCTCGACAACAGCAGGCCGGCGATGACCAACAGCGTGCCGAACAGCAACATCCTCCTCTTCATACGAAACCTCCTTGTGCTGTACGGGAATAAATGCTTGCAAACCGGCAGGGCCGGCTGGCAGCCTCTCTGAATTGAAGCAAAATAGGTAAACAAAAACCTCGCGCATCGAGCGCAGCCCTGTGGGCCATTCTGCCCATCTCAGGCGCCCATCATCGGCGCGCCCCATATGCACGAGGTCACTATGATTACTGCCATGTACAATGGCACATTATACGATTTTTCACCACATTGTCAAAAGAATTCATTTTGGAAGGTGTTAACAGGGATATGCGCTGTCCGGTGTAACGGGGTGAGCGCCAGGTGGGGTTGTGCGTCTGCATGGCAATGTGCAGGTGGCAGTCACCTCGCAAGTGACTGCCACCTGAATAAAGGCGTTATGAGCGCGAGGGGGAGCGGGCCTCTACTGCGTGCGGTGCGCGGCGCCGCCGGCCTATCAGGGCCAGCAGAGCCACCAGCAGGGCCAGCCCGGCGGCAATGTACAGGAACAGCCGCCACGCCGGCGCCCCGTCCACCCAGGCGCCGTATATGATGCCGGCCAGAGTGCTGAACAGCGCCACGAATCCCACATATACCCAGGCCTTCGTCCGGCCGATAATACTGGCCGTGATCAGGATGCTCTGCAGGCTCAGCTCCGGGTCCGCCATGAGATAGGCCAGGAGCGGCCCGCGGTGCATCCCCAACTGGAGGAACATGTTGGCGATGGGCACTTCCACCAGGGTGGGGAAATACATGAACACCCCGAAGATGACGCCGGCGAGGTTCCCCAGCAGGGTGTTGCGGCCGGCCAGGGCCTGGATCCATTCCGGCCGGATCAGCGGCCGCAGGACGCCTACGACAAACACCCCCACGACCAAGAGGGGGAAGATCTGCTTGACAAAGCGCCAGGTCTCCCACAGCCATTCCTGGATGTCGAATGGGTCGAAGTAGCGTCGGGCGAGCCAGGCCAGAAGCCCCATCAGCAGGGCGACGGCGAACATCTTGCCGGTGAAGAGGATATCCAGCCCGCCGGCGTGGGGCACCATCTTCACCGCGGCCACCAGCAGGGTCAGCGCGGTCAATCCCAATGCCGCCCATGTCCAGGGGGTGAACCCCTCATCCACGTGGTTGAGGCCGCGCCAGGCCGTGATGGCGATGAGGATGAGCAGGCCAATGAGGATGGCCCCTTGGGCCGTCACGCCCTCCTCGCCGCGCGACGGGTCAAACGGCACCAGGCGGTTGAGGAACGCCTGGAAGCGGTCCATGCCCCCGATGGGCAGGGTGACGCTGGCGTAGCTGTTGGTGAACAGCCCGATCTGCAGGGTGCCGGCGATGAGCAGGAGCAGGAGGATGCCCAGGAAGGCCCAGTTCTGCGGGGGCACGCGGGCGCCGGCGCCGGCGAAGGTATCCTCGCCCTCCGCCTCATGCTGGATATCCTCCCGGGAGAAAATGAGCGCCATGAGCAGGCCGATGCCGATGCCGAAGGCGATGGAGAGCACCAGGCGGGCCACGGCGATGTCCATGCCGATGGCCACACCGGTGTAGCTCAGGGCCAGGATGTTGATGGCCGGCCCGACGAAGAGGAAGGTGATGGCCGGCCCCAACCCGGCACCCTTTTTATAGATGCCGGCGAACAGGGGCAGGATGGTGCAGGAGCAGACGGCCAGGACGAAGCCGCCCAGCGCCGCGACGGGATACGAGATGAACTTGGGGGCAGAGCGCCCCAGATAGCGGGTGATGGCCTGCTGGGGCACCAGCGCGGCCAGCGCGCCGGCCACGAAGAAGGCCGGCAGGAGGCAGAGCAGTACGTGCGCCGCCAGGTAGGCGGCCAGATTGCCCATGCCGCTTTGTATAAGCTGTACGAGAAATGCTCCGACGGTCATAGTTCGATCCGATGTCCTCCTGGGAGTAAAGGGTTAGGCACAGCGGATAATGCCGCGCGCCCACAGGCAGTCCCCACAAACGGGGAAGGTGTTTCCGAAACAATCCTCTTCGTTCGATTCCGCTAGATCGCAACCGCAGTCCACGCAGGGCGGAAAGTCGAAATGCAGGACGCGCTCGCGGAAGGAGACGTACGCCGGCGTCTCCCAGATGTCCCGCAGGGATTGGGCCGGCAGTCGCCCCACCTCCCAGCGGCGGATGTGCTTGCGGCGGCCCATCACATAGCATGTGTACGAGTGCATCAGCGGGGGGCAGGGGCTGACCCCACCGTGCCAGCCCACCGCCAGCGCGCCGGCCTGCACAAAGGGGCAGAAGCTGTTGCGCGAGCCCAGATCCAGGTCCAGATAGCTGATGTTCGCCTGCGTGCGGAAGACGTGTATCAGCGGCTCCAGCGTCTCCTCCGTCAGGTCCATCTTGGGCAGAACCCAGGTCGGCGTCCAGGGCGACCCCTTCCCCTGGAACGAGGTGGCCCGCAGGTTGTACAGCGTCTCCGACACCATCTCCTCGGTATATGGCAGTACGTTGGTGATCAGAATCAACGAGGCGCCGATATACTTGGCGAGCGAATGGAGATGGGGAAGCTCACGGATGTTGCTCCGCATGGCCACGAACTCGATGCCGATGGTCAGCGGCGGCAAGGGGCTGGGCTCCGACAGCTCGTAAAAGGCGCGCATATTTTCCACGACCTTGGAGAGGGAGCCGCCGCGCCGCACCTGGCCGAAGGTCTCGGCGGTGGTGCCGTCAATGGAGACGACGATCTGGTCCAGGCCCAGCTCCAGCAGGGCGCCGGCCATCTCCCGGGTGAGCAACAGCGCATTGGTGGTAAGTTCTACCCGCAGATGGTGCTCTTTGGCCAGGCGTACCATATCCACGAAGCGGGGATGCAGGAGCGGTTCCCCGATGCCGGCGAATGCCACGGTCTGGGCGGTGGGGAAGCCGGCCAGCTCCCGGATCAGCGCCTCGTAGGTCTCCCATTCCATGAAACCAATGGGCTCATCCCACACGTTGCGCATGCACGTGCGGCAGTTCAGGTTGCATCCGTTGGTAGGTTCGATGTAGACTTTGCGCAGTGCGTCCATACGTCTCCGATGTCTATTCCCATTCCAGTTCCATGCGAAAGCGTCCGTATTCCGAGACGTAAAAAACAAGCTCTGTCTGGCCGGGGGTGATCTTCTCCCATATCTCCGGCGCCAGGTATGCCGTGGCGAAGGGTTGGTCATTTTCCCACAGCTCCACCGGCGTGAAGTCCGCCGGCGTCTCAGGCCTGCCCATCAAACCTGATGGGCCCCGAAAGATGGTTCATCAGCCCAGGCACACCATGCTCCAGCGAATGGTCAGGGCTTGATCCCGCTGTTTGATCTGTTGGACCAGCCACCTGGATGGAATCCTCCCGCGCACCATCCCGTCACCTCCTGCCTGATCTCCCGTCGGACAGCGGCCCGATGCCGCCGGCGGGAGCCGTTTCGTTTCCCCGCATATTGTATCTTGTGCATGCACCTGCGGCAGGCTTTCCCGGCCGCGTCAGTTAAGGCCGGCATCCGTCAGAGCATCATCTGGTAATGCGCCGTACAGACCGGGCAGGTGCAGTCGTCCAAAGGGGGTTCGGGCACCGCAGGAAGCTCTGCCAGCATGCCTTGCTCCCTCAGCAGTTCCTGTCCCAGGCGGATGAGTTCCTGGATTTTCGGCGAGGTCAGCCGGTAGAACACGGTCTGTCCCTCGCGCCGGTCCTCCACCAGGCCGGCTTCCCGCAGGACGCCCAACTGCTGAGAGATATAGGGCTGGGGCCGGCGCAGAATGGCGATGAGATGACAGACACATGCCTCGCCGTGTCCCAGGATATGCAGGATCTGCAGCCGCACCGGATGGGCGAGGGCCTTATATAACCGCGCCAGTTGTATCTCCATGGCACACCTTCCGCCTTTATGCAGAAAATGACATATGCTGTATAGTCGAGGATGGGAATTTTGTCAAAATTATTGAACAGAGTGAAACGGCGGGGGCAAGGTGAAGGGCGCTGACCGTGTTACGCCGGCACGTCCCGTTGTTCCCCGCCGCCGGCGGCTCCCCCTATCAGACAGGACTGGAGCGCCTGCGCCGCGGAGCTGGAGGCGAAACAGGTGATGCGGTCGCCGGCCTGGATGACGGTATCGCCGTGGGGGATGAGCACCTGACCGTTCTTGCGCCGGATGGAGACGAACACCGCGTCCGCCGGCAGGGCCTGTGACAGCTCGCGGACGGTCCGCCCCACACAGCCGGCGTCCGGCGGAATCGTGATCTCGATGAACTCGGTGCCGTCCAGCCGGCGCAGGGAAAGCTGGGCGGCGCGATGCTGAAGCTCCGCCCGGCGAGTCAGTGCCAGGTTGTAGGCCCGCAGGATGTCATCCCGCCGCACGATGCCAACGAGTTTCCGCGGCTCCTCCCGCGCCACCACCGGCAGGCGTCCGACGCCCAGCCGGCCCAGCTTCTCCAGCGCCGAGGCCATGCTCTCGTCCGGGAAGACCACCTGGGGATGGCGCGTGGCAATGGTGGAAACAGGCGTGTCCAGCGGCAGACCGCGCTCCAGCGCCCGCTGAAGGTCCTGCAGGGTGACCATCCCGAAGAGATGGCCTTCCGCGTCCAGTACCGGGAAGCCGTGGTGGCGGGTGCGGTCGAACTCCTCCAGGAGCTGGCTGAGGGGCATATCCGCCGGCACGGTGTCGGGGTTCGGCGTCATGGCCTCCTGTACCAGGATGCCCTGCATGATATCCACATCGCGCCCTTGGGCGATGCGGATGCCGCGGCGCGCCAGCGGGATGCTGTTGATCGTTTCTCCATGCAGGATGGCGCGGCTGGCGAACCAGGAGATGACCACCGCGAACATCAGGGGCAGGATGATGTGGTAATCTCCGGTCATCTCAAAGAGGAGCAGGATGGCGGTGATGGGGGTGCCGATGATGCCGGCGAAGGTGGCGGCCATGCCGACCAGCGCATAGGCGCCGGCGGGCGCCGCAATGTCGGGGAACAATTGGGCCACCACGTGGCCGTATGCCCCGCCCAGCATGGCGCCGAAGAAGAGCGAAGGGGCAAAAATGCCGCCGGAGCCGCCGGAACCGAGCGTCAGCGAGGTGGCGATGATCTTCAGGAAGATGAGTGCGACCATGACCCAGGTGACGCCGGCGCCGGCCAGGGCCAGCTCGATGGTCGAATAGCTGTTGCCAAACACATGCGGGACATGCGCATAGCCCAGGCCGGGGAACAGACCGTAGATGATGGCGAAGATGCCCAACAGCGCACCGCCGACGGCCGGCTTGATCCAGGATGGCACCCGCTCCCATTCATCGAAACGATCCTCCGTCCATACCAGGGCGCGCACGAACAGCGCCGAGATCGGCGCGGCCAGCACGCCCAGCAGTGCATACAGGCCGAATTCCCAAGGGGAGCGCAGGGTGTAGGTCGGGATGATGAACGCCGGCGAGCTTCCGAACGCCGCCCGGCTGATGGCGTCGGAAGTGACGGATGCGATGACGATGAGGCCGAAGTTGCTGGCGCTGAAATCGCCCAGGATGCCTTCCAGGGAGAAGATGACGCCGGCGATGGGCGCGTTGAAGACGCCGGAAAGGCCGGCCGCCGCCCCGCAGGCCAGTAGGGTGCGGGTGCCCGCGGGGCTTAAGCGCAGGAGCTGTCCGAAGGCCGAGCCGATGGCGGAGCCCATTTGCACCACGGGGCCTTCCCAGCCGGCCGAGCCGCCCGTACCGATGGTGATGGCGGAGGCGACGCCTTTCACCAGCGCGACGATGGGGCGGATGCGTCCACCGCGCAGTGCTACCGCCTCGATGACCGCCGGCACCCCGTGCCCCTTCGCCTCCGGGGCGAAGAGATGGATCAGCAGGCCGGTGAGCAGGCCGCCGGCGGCAGGGATCAGGACGAGGTACAGCGGCCCAAGCCCCTTCAGCAGGCCGGCGAGCTGGTCGAAGGAGAAGCGCTCGATAAGCCCGATCAGCCGGCGGAACAGGATGGTGGCGATGCCGGTGCAGATGCCCACGGCCAGGGCGATAAGCAGTCGGGAAAAGGTTTCGGACGATGTGAGGGACCTGACCCAGGACCGGATGCGCCGGATATTCTGGAGCGAACGCTGTCCCACTGCCGCAGTCATTCCTTTTGCCTCAATGGTACCATTGGATCGGATTGGATAACGAAAGATAAGTATAGGCGGGGGCAGGGAGATGTCAATTCTGTGATTATCCTGCGGGGCCGGCGCCTGGCCGTCGCGTGGTCCCTTTTCTACGATGTGGCGGCCTGGGCTGCCGGCATATTGCCAATAATCATTGTGCTATTTTTTGACAAGAAGCCGGCGCAGTTGACAGCATTGCGATTCTATGGTATCTTATAAACACACAGCCTTCATCGTTCGTTCCGGCGCGACGCAGAGAAAGAAGGAGGAACAAACATGAAAGTCTACGTGTTCGTCAACACCCGTATTGGCGAGGCGGCCTCCGTCGTCAAAGCACTGCGCAAGATCCCCGGGGTCATCTCCGCTGACGCCGCCATCGGCCCCTATGACGTCATCGTGCAGGCTGAGGTTGCCAACCCCAAAGCGTTAAGCGATTTGTTGCTGTTCCAGATTCAGGTCACGCCGGGCGTTACCAACACCCTGACATGCCTTGTCATCGAGGTATGAACAGTATCCCGTGAGGTATCTTGCGGTGGAGTTCAAGCGCTGGCTGCATCGTTTTCGCGATAGGATATTGTATCCGGGAAGAGGGCCAATCCAGGTGGATTGGCCCTCTTTTTATTGTGATGGAATTCTCGATATATGAGCGGCAAAATCCAGTATGAACGTGACAATATATGCAGAAGAAAACGGAAATATTGCAAATTTTGACGCAAATTGGGAGGTGAAGGCGCGATATGAATCATATTCTCGGGCGTAGATTTTCCCCTGCGGCGGCCTCGGCGCTGGAGAGGATCGCGGAAGAGGTATCTGTCTGCATGCAGTGCGGGACATGCGCCGGCTCTTGCCCCACCGCGCCGGCCATGGACTACACCCCGCGTGCCCTCATGCGCCTGCTCCAGGCCGGCCTGTTCGACGAAGCCCTGCGGAGCCGCACCATCTGGATGTGCACCACCTGCTACACCTGCACCGTGCGCTGTCCGCGCGATATCCACGTCACCGACATCCTGGGCCGGCTGCGCGGCATCGCCATCGCCGAAGGATACGCCGAAACCGCCGGCATGACCTTCAACAAAGCCTTCCTGGACGTCGTGCGGCGCTACGGCCGCATATTCGAGCCGGAACTGCTCATCCGCTATCACCTGCGGCAGGAACCCCTGGGCATCCTGGGGGCCGCTCCCATCGGCCTGGCCCTGTTCCAGAAGGGCAAGATCTCGCCCTTGCCGGAGCGTCTGCCGGCGGAAGGGCTGGCCCAGATCCGCCGCATATTCGAGGCTGTGGAAGCGCGGCAGAAAGCCGCGCCGGCGGCTTCATCCCACGCGTGAGGTGTCCCGATGAGTCCACTGCGCTATGCCTATTACCCCGGCTGTAGCTTGACCACCAGCGCCAAGGAATATGACCGCTCGGTGCGCGCCGTGTTCGACGCGCTGGGCGTGGAACTGCTGGAGATCGAGGGATGGAACTGCTGTGGGGCCACGCCGGCCAGCCAGAACGAGCTCCTCATGTATGCCCTCTCCGGCCGCAACCTGGCCTGGGCGGAGGCCCGAGGGCTGGATGTGGTGGCGCCCTGCAGTGAGTGCTTCAAGAACCTGAACAAGACCGCCCAGGCCGTGCGCTCTGACCCCCATCTGCGGGCCGAGGTGAACGCCGTCCTGGGAGATGTCAGCCTGACCGGCAAAGTGCGCGTCAAGCACCCCCTGGAGGTGCTGGTGCGCGATGTGGGGCTGGAGGAGATCCGCCGGCGCGTCACCCGCCCGCTGGCCGGCCTCAAAATCGCCCCATATTACGGCTGTCTCATCACCCGGCCGCGCAACGAATTCGACAGCCCGGAGAACCCCACTGCCATGGACGAGCTGATGGCGGCCCTGGGCGCCGAGGTCGTGGACTATTTCCCTTATAAAACGCACTGCTGCGGCGGCGCCCTGCTGTTGAGCAACAAGCGCATTGCGCTGGGCATGACGCGCGATCTGGTGCTCAAGGCCCAACAGCGCGGGGCCAACAGCATGGCTCTGGCGTGTCCCATGTGCGACATGATGCTGGACCCCTATCAGGGGCCGGCCCTGCGCGCCGGCGAAAAGCCCCTGCCGACCTTCTACTTCACCCAACTGGTGGGGCTTGCCCTCGGAATGAACCCTGACCAACTGGGCTTCGCCGACCGCGTGGTATCCCCACGCGAGGTCCTGGCGGCCCTGAGCTAGAGGAGGGACCATGACGCCAACCCACGAAAGCGAAAAGCCTCGCATCGGCGTGTTCGTGTGCTACTGCGGCAGTAACATCGCCGCCACCGTGGACGTGGAGAAGGTGGCGGAGTACGCCGCCACCCTGCCCAATGTCGTCTTCACCCAGACCAATAAGTACACCTGCTCCGACCCCGGGCAGGAGGAGATCCGCAAGGCCATCATCGAGCACAAGCTCAATCGGGTGGTCATTGCCGCCTGTTCCCCGCGCATGCACGAGGTGACCTGGCGCCGGCTCCTGCAGGGCACCGGCCTGAACCCCTACCTGCTCCAGGTGGCCAACATCCGCGAACATGTCTCCTGGGTGCACCAGGACCGCGGCGAGGCCACCCAGAAGGCCAAGGAGCTGGTGGCGGCGGCGGTGGAGCGCGTTCCCCTGCACGAGCCGTTGGAGCCGCGGCAGGTCAAGATCGCTCCCAGCACCTTGATTGTGGGGGGCGGCATCGCCGGCATCCAGGCCGCGCTGGACATCGCCAACGCCGGCTATCACGTCTACCTGGTGGAGAAACAGCCCTCCATCGGCGGCAACATGGCCAAGCTCGACAAGACCTTCCCTACCCTGGACTGCGCCCAGTGCATCCTGGCGCCGAAGATGGTGGATGCCGGCCGGCATGAGAACATCACCCTCTTCTCCTATTCCGAGGTCGTTTCCGTCGAGGGGCATGTCGGGCAGTTCCGCGTGCGCATCAAGCGCAAGCCGCGCTACGTCAAAGAGGATGTCTGCACCGGCTGTGGCCTGTGCACGCAGGCCTGTGTGCTCAAAGACCGCATCCCCAGCGAGTTCGAGATGGGCATGGGCAAGCGCGGCGCCGCCTACATCCCCTTTCCCCAGGCCGTGCCGCTGAAGGCCATCATCGACGCGGAGCACTGTCTCCTGCTCACCCGCGGCAAGTGCTCCATGAAATGCGTCAAGGCCTGCGGCCCGGGCGCCATTGATTTCAAACAGCAGGAAGAGTACGTCGAGGTAGAGGTCGGCACTATCATCCTGGCGACCGGCTTCGAGCTGTATGACATGTCCGCCCTGCCGCAGTACGGCTACGGCCGCTATGACAACGTGCTCGACGGCCTGCAGTTCGAGCGGTTGTGCAACGCCTCCGGCCCGACGGAAGGCCGCATCGTCACCAAAGACGGGCGGGTGCCCGAGAGCATCGCGTTCCTGCACTGCATCGGCAGTCGGGATGAGAACACCAACCCGTACTGCTCTCAGCTCTGCTGTATGCATAACCTGAAGCTGGCGCACCTGGCGCGGGAGAAGACCCACGCCAAGGTCTACCAGTTCTACATTGATATCCGCGCCGGCGGCAAGGGATATGAGGAATTCTACAAACGCGTCCAGCACGAGGGCATCCACTTCATCCGCGGCAAGGGTTCCGAGGTGATTCAGGACGGCGACAAGCTGATCGTGCGCGCCGAGGACACGCTCCTGGGGAAGGTGGTGGAGGTGCCGGTGGATATGGTCGTGCTGGCCATCGGCATGGTGCCGCCGAAAGACATCGAAAATGTGGCGCGCATCTTCAACATCAACCGCAGTCGCGACGGCTTCTTCATGGAGGCTCATCCGAAACTGCGGCCGGCGGAGACCAACGTGGAGGGCGTCTTCCTGGCCGGCGCCTGCCAGGGGCCGAAGGACATCCCCGCCACCGTCGCCCATGCCAGCGCCGCCGCGGCACAGGCGCTGTCGCTGATGAGCCGCGGCCAGGCCACCATCGAACCGATCATCGCCGAGGTCATCGCCGAGAAATGCTCCGCTTGCGGCGAATGCATTGTGGCCTGCCCCTTCAAGGCCATCCGCATGGATGAAGAGGCGCGCCATGCCTATGTGGTCAGCGCCATGTGCAAGGGATGCGGCACGTGTGTGGCCGCCTGTCCCAGCAAGTCCATCAAGATGGCGCATTTCACGGATCAGCAGTTGATCGCGGAAATTGAGGGCATTCTGGGGAGGATGAGTGAATATGAGCTCGCCTGAGTCGAACGTTCAACAGCCGCCATATGAGCCGAAGATCATCGGCTTTCTGTGCAATTGGTGCAGTTACGCCGGCGCCGACCTGGCCGGCACCTCGCGCCTGTCCTATCCACCGAATATCCGCATCGTGCGCGTGCAGTGCTCGGGACGCGTCTCGCCGGAGCTGGTGTTGAAAGCTTTCCATGAGGGCGCGGATGGGGTCATCGTGCTGGGATGTCACATCGGGGACTGCCATTACATTGACGGCAATCACCGCACGTCCAAGCGCATCCCCATGTTGCGCCAGCTCCTGGCATACGCCGGCATCGAGCCGGACCGCTTGCGGCTGGAATGGGTCTCCGCCGCCGAGGGCGAGCGCTTCGCCACCATCGTCAAGGAATTCACCGAAACAGTGCGTGAGCTGGGCCCCATCAAGCGGGTCATGGTCACGGGATAGCGGGGGGATGCTATGGACGAAGAACGCATGCTCGAAGCACTGCGCAAGAAAATTCAGGAGATCATGCCCCAGGTGGACGGCGTGATCGCCTTGCGGCGGGTGGGCAAGGGCACTGCCCCACACCTGTTCCTGCCCGGGGACGATCTCTCGGAGCTGGCCCTGTCCCCGCAGTTCCCCCTGCCGACGCCGGTGCGCATCATTCAGGCCAAGTACCCGGACAAGCGCTTCGCCGTGGTGGTGCGCGGCTGTGACGAGCGGCAGTTGGTGGAAATGGCCAAGCGCCGGCAGATATTCCTGGATAAGCTGGTCATGATCGGCGTGGCCTGCACGAAAGAGCAGGCGGAATACTGCCGCTGTGAAATGCCCTTCCCCAAACAGGTGGATATCGGCGAGACGGTCGAGGGCATCCCCCAGACCTTCCTGGATGATTTCCTGGCCAAGCCGCGCGAGGAACGGCTGGCTTTCTGGAAGCATGCCTTTGCCAAATGCATCAAATGCTACGGCTGTCGCAACATTTGTCCGGAATGCTTCTGCAAGGAATGCGTGCTGGAGGATAACCTCTGGGTGACGTCGGGCACCGTCCCGCCGCCCTTCCCCATGTTTCATCTCATCCGCGCCATGCACACCGTGGGGAAATGCGTGGCCTGCGGCGAGTGCGAGCGCACCTGTCCGGCGGACATCCCGTTGACCATTCTCTACAAACTGTTGAAGCGGGATGTGGAGACGGTGTTCCACTATTACGCCGGCGCGGACCCCAACGAACCGCCGTTGATGGACAGCACTATCTTCCTGGCGGATATGGACATGCTTCACCCGCCCCGGCGCTGATGCCCGACGAGCTTTCGAATGACTGCATGTTGAGGAGGAATGCGCTCCATGGAATACCGTAATGTACCCACCATCTGCACATACTGCGGCACAGGCTGTGGGCTCCTGTTGGAGGTGCTGGACGGCCAGGTAGTGGGAACCTACCCGGATTATGCGCATCCGGTGAGCGAGGGGCATCTGTGCATCAAGGGATGGAACGCCGGCGCCTTTGTCCATCACCCCGACCGCCTGACAAAACCGCTTTTCCGCAAAGGGAACGATTTTGTGGAGGTGAGCTGGAATGAGGCACTGGAGCGGGTGGCCGGCGAGCTGAAACGCATCCGAGACCAGTACGGCCCCGACGCCATCGGCCTGTTCGGATCCGCCAAGGCGACCAATGAGGCCAACTACCTGATGCAGAAGCTGGCGCGGGCTGTCATCGGCACCAACAACATTGATCACTGCGCCCGCCTGTGCCACGCCCCCTCGGTGGCCGGCCTGGCCATGACCTTCGGCTCCGGCGCCATGACCAACAGCATCCCCGAGCTGGAGAACTCCCGCTGTATCCTGGTGACCGGCTCCAACACCACCGAGGGCCATCCCATCATCGGTGCCCGCATCATGCGCGCCAAGGAGCGCGGCGCAACGCTCATTGTTGTGGACCCGCGCGACATTCAGCTCGCCCGCTTCGCCGATTTCCATCTGCGCCAGAGGCCGGGCACCGACGTGGCCTGGATCAACGGCATGATCCACGTGATTCTCCGTGAAGGCCTGGAGAATAAGGAATTCATCGCTACCCGCACGGAGAACTTTGACGCTTTGTGGGAGGTGGTGAAGGAGTATCCGCCGGAGCGGGTGGAACAGATCACCAGCATCCCTGCGGATCAGCTCGCCGCCGCGGCGCGGGCCTATGCCCGGGCGGAGAGCGCCGCCATCGTCTATGCCATGGGCATCACCCAGCACACTACCGGCACCGACAACGTCGTCAGCCTGGCGAACCTGGCGATGGTGACGGGCCAGATCGGCCGGCCCAGCGCCGGCGTCAACCCCCTGCGCGGCCAGAACAACGTCCAGGGGGCCTGCGATGTGGGCGCCCTGCCCAATGTCTATCCCGGCTATCAGTCTGTGACGGACGAAAAGGTGCGTCAGAAATTCCTGGAGGCGTGGGGGGCCGCGCCGCCGGCGCGCGCCGGCTTCACGGTGACAGAAATGGTGGACCTGGCCGGCGTGGGGGCCATCCGCGCCCTGTACATCATGGGCGAGAACCCCCTGCTCTCCGACCCGAACATCCACCATGCCCGCGAGGCGCTGGAAAGGATAGAGTTCCTGGTGGTGCAGGACATCTTCCTGAGTGAGACGGCCCAGTTCGCCCATGTGGTCCTGCCGGCGGCCTCCTTTGCCGAGACCAGCGGTACCTTCACCGCCACCGACCGCCGGGTCCAGCTCGTGCGGCAGGCCATCCCGCCCATCGGCGAAAGCCGCGAGGACTGGCAGATTATCTGCGAGATCGCCCGGCGCCTCGGCACGCCGGCCGGCCCCTACGGCAAATTCGATTACGCCGGCACGGCGGAAATCATGGACGAGATTGCCGCCCTGACGCCCATCTACGGCGGCATCAGCCACCGCCGGCTGGAGGAACTGGGCTTCCTCCAGTGGCCCTGCCGCACGCCGGACGACCCCGGCACGCCCATCCTGCACACGGAGCAGTTCACCCGCGGCCTGGGCCGGTTCCAGCCGGTGCACTATCGCGATCCCGCCGAGCTGACCGATGAGGAATATCCCTTCATCCTGACCACCGGGCGCGTCATGTTCCACTGGCATACCGGCACCATGACGCGGCGCTCGCCGAAACTGCATAAAGAGGTGCCGGAGGGCTACGTGGAGATCAACCCCCTCGACGCGGAGCGCCTGCAGATCGGCAAATCGGAGCGCATCCGGCTGGTCAGCCGGCGCGGCGCGGTCGAAACCAAGGCCTGGATCACCCGCCGCGTCGCCCCGGGCGTGGTCTTCATGCCCTTCCACTTCGCCGAAGCCGCCGCCAACGTCCTCACCAACGCGGCGCTGGACCCGGTGGCCAAAATTCCGGAATACAAGGTGTGTGCGGTGCGCATTGAGAAGATAACCGAGGTGGAGCGCCCAGAAAAGCTCGTAGCCGCTCGGGCTGGGGCATCATAAGGAACGAGCCATCGCCCTCGGCACCTGGCAGGGCGTCTGCATCGGGCGTGCGGATAGGAACGGAACAAGAGGAAGGAGGGGGAAATGGCTGATTTAACGCGGCGCGATGTGATCATCCTCGTCGCCATCAATCCGCGCCCCAAGCTCACCGGCGTGGACCTGAGCGGTGTGGACCTGAGCGGTTTGGACCTGACCGGTGTGAGCCTGAAGCGGGCGAACCTCAGCGGTGCCAACCTCTCCTGCACCATTCTGCGCACTGCGGACCTGGAGGGGGCCAATCTCGCCGGCGCGATCCTGCGGGGCGCCGACCTGACCGAGGCCAACCTGAAAGGCGCCTGTCTGGCCGGCGCTGACCTGACCAACGCCACAGCCGCATTTGCCGACTTCCGCGAGTGCAATATGGAGGCGGTGCGAGCGGAGGAGGCCAACCTGAAGGGGTGCGACCTGCGCAATGCCAATCTCACCGGCGCGCTCCTGCTCAGCGCCAACCTGGACAACGCGGTGGTGAAGGGAGCGCATCTGGGGGCGAAGGTACTGCCTGGCCGCCGGCGGCCCGAACTGCTGGACGATTGAGAGGGGATGGCGCCTTTACGGCCGGCATGAGGAATCCTGCCGGCCTTTTTTCATCTGGTCAGCCGGCGCGTGCCAGCGCGTAGAGCACGATACTGCGCAGGTTCGTCACGATCAGGAGGATGCCCACGATGATGCCCAGCCATTTATGGGGGATCTTGCGGCAGACCCAGGCCGCCGCCGGCGCCGCCACTGCGCTTCCCACCAACAGGAATGCCACCACCGGCCACTGGAACTGCTCCAGCCCCAGCGAGAAGGCAAAGGTCAGCGTGGAGGCCAGCGTCACAAAGAATCCTGCCAGCGTCACCGACCCCACCACGCGGTATGATGGGATGTTGTGCTCCATGAGCAGGACGGGGGTGGTCACCGGTCCCCAGCCGCCCCCGCCGAAGGAATCCAGGGTCCCGCCCACCAGCGCCAGGAAGACCAACTGCCACGGGGAGAGGCCGGCTTCCTCCTCCTCTACCGCCGGCACAACCGCGGCCAGGCCGTCCGGGTCATCCATCACCGGGAACGGAGCGGATATCGGGACCGGACGGTCCCAATTGGAGACGAACCGCACCAGGATGGTAACGCCCATCACCAGCAGTAGCCCGGCGATCCAGGGGCGCAGTGCCTCGCCGGGCAAGCGGGAGAGCAGGAGCGCGCCGGCGATGGCGCCCAGCACACCGGGCACGGTCAGGACAGCGGCCAGGCGTTTATCCACGTTGCCGAACTGGTGATGGGAAATGGCGGAGATAAGGGTGGCCACGGTCTCGGCCGTATGCACGGAGGCGCTGGCCACCGCCGGCAGGAGGCCGCCGGCGATGAGCAGGGTGGTGGAGAAGACCCCATAGCCCACGCCGAGGGCGCCGCCGGCCATTTCCGCCAGGAAGCCGGCGGCCAGCAGATAGAGCAGAAATCCCAGGCGATATCCACCCCAGGACACTCGCCGTTTCTCCGCAGAGGATGATCTTCGATGGGACAAATAGCGCCGCCCTCTGCACGTGCGCGCCACCAGGAGAGCGGCAAATGCCATTGTAGCACAGCACGCCGGCGCCCGCAAATCCCCGAAAGGCCCGGCGCAAGTAGTGTACAAATTTGACATTCTTGGCCGGCGCGATTATACTATGCAGTACCCTATGGAGGTGCAAGACCTCCGGGGTATGTGTTGATGCGCAAAATTGGCGCCGACGTAGCTCAACCGGTAGAGCAACTGATTTGTAATCAGTGGGTTGCGGGTTCGAGTCCCACCGTCGGCTCCAACGCCATCCATCTGGGCAGGTACCCTAGTGGCCAACGGGGTCTGACTGTAAATCAGATGGCTCAGCCTTCGGAGGTTCGAATCCTCCCCTGCCCACCTGGTAGCGTTTGCCGGCCGTGCGCCGGCTTCAAGCCCAAGTAGCTCAGTCGGCAGAGCAACGCCTTGGTAAGGCGTAGGTCACCGGTTCAAGTCCGGTCTTGGGCTCCACGTTGGTATTATCCCGCCGGGCAACTGCCCCCGCGGATAAGCCATACCGTATATTTTTCGCGCACACGAAAAGGAGGTTCATTATCACATGGCCAAGCCGAAATTTGAGCGGACCAAGCCGCATGTGAATGTGGGGACGATTGGTCATATTGATCATGGCAAGACGACGCTGCCGGCGGCGACCACGAGGGTGTTATCGAT